>OLIH01000530.1_pt1 | contig 21583 bp, 16 predicted proteins | sample 1609721 | NCBI WGS metagenome assembly OLIH01 (sample SAMEA4350157, study PRJEB24818) | metagenome | biome: human; feature: gut; material: faeces | place: Denmark | collected 2013-09
CCGTTATAAAGCAGGCGAGGAAGTTGAGGAGAGTGCGCAGGCTCTCTGCGATGCGATTAAAGACAGAGAGACAACGATCGGTGATTACGAGAGAAAAATTTCCAAAATCAAAGGCGCTTCCAAATGTTCCAACTGTGGAAAAATGGTAGGAAAAGATATGGCATACTGTCCGTACTGCGGTGAAAAAGTTGCTGCAGCAGATGAGGCGGAGGGTGAAGAAGCAGGAAACAATGATACCGCAGATGAGGCGGCAGATGATTATGTGGGACAGGTAAAAGAGAAAATGGCGGGCGCCGCGGAAAAAGCTGCGGACAAAGCAGACGAGGCGGCAAAAAAGGTCAGCGATATAGCGGAAAAGGCCGCGGAAAAGACCGGTGATATAGCCGGGAAGGCCGCAGAAAAGACCGGCGAGATGGCAGAGAAAGCAGCGGAAAAGATCAATGATGCCGCAGAGAAAGTTTCAGGTAAATTAAATGAATAGGAAATGGTTTCTGATTGAAACAGCAGGATTATTTGCGGCGGATCAGCTGCTTAAGACATATGCGGAGCAAAATCTTGACAAAAAAGAAGAATGGAAACTTGCAGGACCGGTTGTGCTCAGAAGGGTGCACAATAAAGGAATGTGTCTGGGAATTTTGTCAGAAAAGCAGACAGTGGTACGGTATTTATCTCTGGCTGCGGCAGGAATAGTGACAGTATGTCAGGCGGTTGCGTCGTTTGGAAGAAAAGGATTCTGGAAAAAACAGGGCCTTGCCCTGATGTCAGCGGGTGCATGGAGCAACACGTTCGACCGTTTTACTCGGGGATGCGTGGTCGACTATGTCGGGTTTAAGGTGAAGGATCCTAAAATTGCAGAGATCACATATAATCTGGGAGATTTCTTTATAGCGGCAGGAGCTGTGGCCCTGTCGTTGTGTTCAGTGTTTTCCCCTTCAAACAAGAAAAAAGAGAAAATACAGAGAACAGAAGATATCGAAGAACAGATGCAAGAAAGATAAACAGGCAGCGCCGGGGATACCGGCGCTGTAACTGTGTTAGATCAAGTGTATGTTTTATAGTTAGAATTCAACAGCTTTTTTTACTTCTTCTATATCACCGGTAAATATGATGCCATCCATACCGAGAGATTTTCCGGCTTCAATGTTTCGCTCAAGATCATCAATGAAGAAACATTCTTCCGGTTTGAGCGAATAAGTACTGAACAGATATTGGTACATGGCAGGATCCGGTTTTGCTGTTTTCAGAGGCGCGGAGAAAACGACTCCGCTGAATTTTTTCAGCACTTCATACTGTCTGGCCCACTCGGCAAAATAGGTGGGCGCGTTGGATAGAAGATAGACAGGTACATTTCGTTCCACAAGCTCATCAATAAAGTGGAGAGTCTCTTCCTTAGGCGTAATATACCGGGGCCAGTCCTTAAAAAAGGCCCGGGTCGGATCAGCCAGATGTTCCGGAAGCGCGGCGAGGCATTCTTCTATATATTCATCGTAATCAAGCGTTCCCTTGTCCAGTTCTCCCCATTTCTTATAGATAACGGAACAGAGCAGACTGCAGTCTTCTTCCGAGCTACAGAACTGCTGCATTATGTATTTCTCGTCGAATTTCCCGATCACATTTCCAAAATCAAAAATTATATTCTTGTATTTCATAACGATCTCCCAGTCTTAATTTATAGTTTCTCAGAACAAATATATCCGGATATATTATACACCCAAAATTACAATTAAAAAAATCTTCATTTTTGACTAACTTTTTATGCCGGCCGGTTGTCTTATTATAACAGAAGCGGACAAGGAAGGAGGAATGAGATGATTTCTGACTTCTTACTGATACAGAAAATCAGAAACTATACCGTGTTGCCGGAAATACGGTAAAGAATTATTACAGGAAAAAGAAGGAACTGCTCCTTGAGAAGCTGCCTGACACTGTGGAAAATAACGCGGCGGATATAGAAGCCAGGCTTGATATTGAAAGGGCGGTGGCACGTCTTCCGGATGAGATAAGAGAAATCACAATCCTGTTTTTCTTTCAGGGATTAAAGCAGAAAGATATCTCTGATCTGTTAGGTATAAAGCTGTCACTCGTAAAATACCGGGTATCGAAAGCAAAGGAACTGCTGTCTGAGGAACTGGAGGTGGGAACACAATGAAACAGTATGAGAAGAAAATCGAGAGCTATCAGGCCCTGATACAAAAAGGATATGTCCGGGAATCTGCTGTCCGGAATGTTATGAAGCAGTGTGCCGGCATCATGAGCCGGCATGACGACAGACGGGCGTCGTATTTTGAATTTCTGTACGAGCAGCTTAAGTTTATCCGGAAAAGATGGTGGGCGCTGCAGGGGGGAAGCCTGCTCCTGCTCTGGATGTTACTGGCTGATTATGGAGAAGGGGCAAATGCAGAGCGGGTACTGGGAGCTTTATCAGTGATATCATCCTACTACTCGCTGCGCCAGATCTGTTCGGCGAGGATATTGATGTTTGCGGCAGTAGATTTGACGATGATCACAATATTTTTTGCCGTTTCGTTTTCCACGCTGCAGATTTCGGCGTACCGTATCGTCATAGATTTTCTTGTGCCGTTTAATATCTCCTGCTGCATCTGTTTCCGCCTATTGTACAGCAAATGGCGCTAATTGGAATATATCTCCGTTTTTCTGAGTACAGCGTGCATATTTGCATGGTCGCTGATTGTATCATCTGATTTTATTTATGAGAGAATTTCGATGCCGGTGTGGATCGGACTGCTTCTTTTATCTTTCGTTTATCTGATTTATTGTATCTGGAAATCGCAATGTAATTGCGAAATAAACTGGGAGGGCAAGGCAAATGGAACTGCAATTTAAAAATGTATCAAAAGATTACGGACAGGTGCTGGCTGTGGATCATGTGACGTATTCCATGGGAAAAGGCGTATACGGGCTGCTGGGAGTGAACGGGGCGGGGAAGACAACTCTGATGAGAATGCTGTGCACCGCGATAAATCCCACAGACGGCAGGATTTTGTGGAATGGCAAAGATATCTTCCGGCTGGGGGCATCGTACAGAGGAATACTCGGCTATCTGCCGCAGAATTACGGTTTCTATCCGGATCTGTCGGTCTATGAGTACATGATGTATATCGCGTCGATCAAAGGACTGCGCCAGAATGCGGCGAAGAAAAGGACTGCACGTCTGTTGGAACAGGTCGGATTAAGTGAAAAGAGGAAAAGCAAAATGCGGACTTTATCAGGCGGAATGATCCGTCGTGTCGGAATCGCGCAGGCAATGCTGAATAATCCGCGTATACTCGTTCTGGATGAACCGACGGCAGGGCTGGATCCGAATGAAAGGATCCGTTTCCGCAATCTGATCAGCGAGTTGTCGGAGAACCGGCTTGTACTGCTGTCCACGCATATCGTGTCGGATGTAGAGTATATCGCAAACGAAATCATACTGATGAAAGAAGGAAAGTTCTTCTATACGGGAACCTCGGAGCAGATCATTTCTTCTATGGATATGTCTGTATGGCATTGTACGGTCCCGAAAAAGGAGCTGAATCATTACATGAGGAAATATCTGACAGGAAATATAAGGACAGTGTCCGGCGGCGTGGAGCTGAGGGTGCTTTCAAAGACACCTCCGACTGAAAATGCAGTGCAGGAAGAGGCAACGCTTGAGGACGCATTTCTTCTGTATTTTGGAGAGAAAGCAGGTGATAAAATTGATGTTGAAATATGAGCTGATCAAGATTTTTTCAAAAAGGATCAATCGTGTCGTGCTTGCAGTGACTTTGTTCATTGCGGTCATTTCAAGCTGCTTTGCCATCGGGAGCCTCAGATATACGGACGAAGAAGGCAAAAATCATACGGGAATCACGGCAGGGCGGCTTCTGGCAGCGGATATAAACCAATGGCAGGGGGAGCTGACACCGGATAAAATATATGAGGTTATAAATGGTTACAAAGAATTGTCAGCAAAATATCCGGATGGAATACCTGATACAGAATACGGAAAATCAGAACAGGCATATTGGGATATTAAGAATTTTGTAATCAATATACTGACGCCTGATTCGGAATGGAATGAAGACGTCCTGTATCAGCTGACAGATGAACAGATGCAGGACATTTATACGATATACAAGGATAACATGGGAAAATTGGCGGAAGAGTACGGCACGACGCCCGAAAAGAAAGACTTTCTGGAGAGCATTTATGGAAAAATAAAACTGCCGCTTACCTTTAAAGCAAAGGATTCGTGGGATACGATGACAATGTACGCACAGACCTATGCGATCCTGCTTGCGGTGGTAATAGGCTTTCTGGCGGCAGGGATTTTTTCAGCAGAATTCCGACCGGGAGCGGAAGATGTCTTTCTTGCCTCCAGATACGGAAGATCGAAAGCAGTGAGAAATAAGATTGCTGCGGGAATTCTTATGGCTACAATCGTCTACTGGATCGGCATGGCGTTGCTGTCGCTTATCTCATTTGCGGTCATGGGGACAAGTGGATTTTTTACACCATATCAGATCAGCGACCCCTACAGTATATATGTGATGACTTTTGGACAATACTATCTGCTCATATTGGCGGGCGGATACATCGCATCCCTGTTTGGCGCCGCTCTGACCATGTTGGTGACAGTAAAGATGCACACACCGAATCTGGCGGTCTGCATTCCCTTTATCCTGCAGGGCATGATGCCGTTTATTGCCCGGGCATTGTCGTCATTTGATGCATTTTTCAATCTGATGCCGACTATGTTGACAAATGTTTTGAATACTGTAAGAGCGCCGATTCTTGTTCAGATCGGACCTTTTGTGTTCCGGCTGATCCCGTTTCTGCTGGTTCTGTACAGTGTGCTGTTCGTCGGGCTGCTTCCGCTGATATACCGGTGCTACAGCCGGTATGGGATCAAGAAAAGTACAAGAAAAGGCAGAAAACACTGAACAAGTTCAAGAGTGTAACTGAGGAAAACAAGGCAATTGAAAGGAATAAAAGATAAATAGATAGATCATCGGGGCAGCCGCATCAATGATTTTCTAATCACTGATGCGGTATGCTCATAGCATGAAAAATGGAAGCGTAGCAGTGGCGCAGATTATAAAAGCAAAAGTGTGGAAAATGGATTGTTCTATTAAAACAGCTGCATATCTGCCCGGGAGCAGCATTAACGATTTCACATTTGATACCGCTGATCCGCACAATAACAAAGTCTGACATGACGATGATCCGTTTACTGGAATCGGTTTTGGGAGAAGATTTCAGTATCTACTTATTATTCCTATACAGAACATATGCTTTGTTTACTGATACTGTATTCCCGATAATGCCTTGATTTGGGCCCAGGGGCTGTACACCTGACACCGTCATGATCAGTATAGGAGTATTTTGACTTTTATAAGCTATTTAAAACACGCCAATTTTGTGGAAATCCCATTTCATTTAGTATTTCATCCATGGTTAATAAACTGAGTTTTTTATCTAGCGTTCCAATAGCGCGGTAAATTTCTTTACTCATACGTTTATAGTCATTATTTGATAAAAGTCTCTTTAAAGCAATTAAACAAGCAAATAAATCGCGCTTACCCTTTAAATATTCTCCACTCTCGTTTCGTTCAATTCCCAGTTGATGATGATACAGTGTTGTAGATAAAGGCTTTTTGGTTCGGAAACAGTAAATCCGATTTCCATGAGCGCAGAAATTTCTTACAGTAGAAATATATGTAAGGGCGCTTTCAAGTTCTTTATCCATTATATTAAAACAGCGAGATATATTTTGGCGTTCCTGCGGAAGCATTAAACTGTAAAATTTACTGATTGTACCAAGTGTGAGTATATTGTTCAAAACCCATAGTGGAATGTAGCCGTGCGTTTTCAAGTAATGCGATATGCTTGGGTCATTGCTATGAGTTGCTGTTTGACGTTGTATCTCAGCAATAAGGCTTGTTATTTTAGATTCGGAATCTCGTAGTGCCGTGTTGAAATTTGTATAGACTAAATAATTTTTGTGTCCGTGAGCTTCGGAAAAATAGTAGGATATCAAACTTTTTACATGAGTCTCTGCTTCCAGAATATATCTAAAGAAGATATCTCGCAGTACTCGATCAAATTGATAGAGTGCGTTAATCTCATTCATTGTCGTTCCGGTTCGATATTTGACCGTTTCAGCTTTAGAATCTAAGAATAGTTTGTTGTATCCATTTACAAGATTGTAATAACCATGTTTTTCCAATACTCTTTTTGCGTAGTCACGGGAAGATGCATCCGGAATATCAACACCGCGTTCTTTCAAGAGATCTACAAGATCATCCAGTGTTTTAAAAATTTTTTCCGCCATAGAACCTCCGTAAATTAAAAAGACCCCGGGCCCGAAGGACACCGGAGTACGTTCCATAATAATATATACTCAAATGAAAGAAATATTCATCATTTAAGTGATTACATAATAGCACGTTAAATGCTTGGTGTCAATTTAGTTTAATAAATTTTCGCATATATTTCGCATTAATATCTAATAAAAATCTATTGTAGATACCCGGACGCATTTGTGTTGGTGCACCGGGAAAGTTTTATTTATTTTATTCGCCAACAGGTACAAGTTGTACACTAGTCCCTGATATTGTAAGTACAGTTCCTTCCGGAAGGTTGACATTATTTACCTGAGAAACGGAAAAACCATCGCTTCCATCGCCCATGACCTCATTTAATCCGCCATCGTACATATTATCACTGCTTACATTTCCCATTGATCCGGTACATACAATGTTGTATACTCCAGCAGGAAAGTCGGTTCCAGCTGTGTAGTTACCGGCAGATAAATCTGTTTGAGTTTCATTGCCTACTGTACGGGTCTTAACATTGCTGGTTTGCGCATCTTCGCTTACGATGTGCAGTGTAACTGTACCTCCGAGAGTGAGAGTTTCTCCAGCTGGAAGTTGAAGGTTGTTAAAGGTTTCCTGTGAATATTCGTCTGCGGGAGATTCCATAATTTCATTTAATCCACCATTATACATATTTGAAGAGCTTACGTTTCCACTTCCTGCAGTAGCAGTAAGGTTATATGTTCCCGCTGGTATATCTACACCTGCTATATAGTTGCCTGCAATCAAGTCGGCTTCAAAATGTTCTGTTACAGGTTCCTCTTTTTTTTCTGGCTCCGGCTCTGACGTATCCTCTTCTGTTGCACCTTCATTATCATCAGTATTTTGAATAGTGGTCTGTGAATCTGCGTCAGTGTTTGATCCTTGACCTTCACCGCTGCCTCCACCAATTGCAGCTATCACTACTATTACAGCAACAACTATAAGAGCAATTTGCCATTTTTTCAGTTTCTTTTTCGGTTTCTTTTCGGGAGTTTTTTCATTCCCCTGGTTTTTTAATGGAGCTCCGCAATTAGCGCAGAAATCTCCATTTTGTTCGCTTCCACATTTTGGACACTTCATAACTTTTTCCTCTCTTTCCCCGAGAAACACCACATATATAAACGCCGTAGCGGTTATACCTCATTATTGATTAGCTTCATTAAGATTATATTATTAAATAACTGGAATCAAGAAAACCGCGTATTTACGGGATTTATCGACATTTCCCATAAACTCGCGGTTTTTCAAAATACTGGAGTATACGGGATTCGAACCCGTGGCCTCAACAATGCGAATGTTGCGCGCTCCCAACTGCGCTAATACCCCATATCTTATTATTTCGGGAAACCGGTTCTGCGGTTTCCCCTATGGAAACAACGGGGCTCGAACCCATGACCTCCCGCTAGTCAGGCGAGCGCTCTCCCAGCTGAGCTATGTTTCCATCTATAACGAACCGCGAAGGTGTTCAACTCTTCGCGGTCAAGTGGAGCTGGCGGGAATCGAACCCGCGTCCAAAAACCCATCCCATGTACTTCTACTATCATAGTCCGTTCTTTTACATTCCCTCTGCTGCACGGAAACGAACATCCTTGCAGGTTCAGTAGCTTCATATTACGCCTGGCGGCTCAAAGCTTTGCCGGCATCGTTTCTCACATGTTTGATACCGGATTCCCGATGTGTGAGTGCATCAGGAGCGGCATGCAGCATTTAGGCTGCAGCTAATTCGTAATTATCGTTAGCGTTTAATTTTAAGTTTGCGATTTGACGCATCAGCCTGCGGATAGCTTCTCCATCTTCAAGATCCCTGTCGAAACCAGTACAACCCCTCGTCGTAAGTACAGAGTAATCTGTACGGAATAAGTGTGCTAACGACCACACAATATATAATATAGGACCGGCACAGAGAAAAGTCAAGATTACTGTTACAAAAAATTAACATACAATAGATATAGAGAACTGGATTTTTTACATGGGATGTGTGATAATATGTTACGTACGGCCATCCATGCGGTTTCAGATATCTTTCGTCTGTAAGCTGTGAATGGCATGGCAGAGAAAGACAGAAAAATGCATCAGAAAAGGGGAATATTTATGCCTACAACATACGCACACTATAAATTTGGAAAAGAAGTTATCAGTGCGCTGCCGCGTCCGCTTCAGAGTTCCATTGAGAATAACAGGGAGTTGTTTGACATCGGTGTTCACGGGCCTGACCTTCTTTTTTATTATAAAGCACTTATTAAAAATCCGGTCAACACTCAGGGCTATGAGCTGCACGACAAGATGGCTGACGAGTTTTTTAACAATGCGATAGAAGTGATCAAAAAGGCGGAGGATCCTGCAGCGGCGAGAGCCTATATCTATGGTTTTATCTGCCATTTTGCACTGGACAGCGAGTGTCATCCGTATATTGAAAAGATGATACAGACCAGCGGGCTGAGCCATTCTGAGATTGAGATGGAGTTTGACCGTCTGCTGCTCAAGGAAGATTACATCAATCCGGTGCGGTATCTGGCCACCGGACACATTCATCCGAACAGGGAAAACGCTTCTGTGATCGCTCCGTTTTTTCATGACGTGACGCCGGAGCTTATAGAGAAGTCCATGCGTTCTATGATCTTCTGCCACAAGGTGCTGCTGGCTCCGGGAAAGGCGAAGAGAAATCTGATCTTCGGCTGCCTGAAACTGGCAGGGCATTATGAGGATAAGCACGGGATGGTTATGAGTCTGGAGCCGAATCCGGCATGCAAGGAATACTGCCAGCTTCTGAAACGCCTGTATGCAGGCGCGGTGCCGCTGGCGGCAGGTCTGATCATTCAGTATCAGAAAGCACTGTTTGACGGAAAAGAACTTCCGGAACGTTTCCACCGTACATTCGGCGCCGGAGACAAATGGCAAGAGCTGCGGCTGTAAAAATGCAGGCCCGCATATAATGTCGGCAGGCGGAAGGGCCGATCACAGGGGATTATCCTGAAAAATAAGAAAGGGAAGAGAGACATGAAATTTAAACTGACTTCACTGGAAAAGAAGTGGGTGCTCTACGATGTTGGAAACTCTGCGTTTACCCTGATGGTATCCACAATTTTTCCGATTTATTTTAATGCGCTTGCAGAGAGCGCCGGTATATCGGACGTGGATTATCTTGCATACTGGGGCTATGCTACATCTGTCTGTACTCTGATCGTAGCGATCCTCGGGCCGACACTTGGAGCAATCGCCGATACAAAGAACTTTAAAAAGATTATTTTTTCCGCCGCAATGGGCGTGGGAGTTTTCGGTTGTATCGTGCTGGGCTTCCTGTCTTCGTGGCTCTGGTTCCTGGTGATCTTTGTACTCGCGAAGACCGGATATTCGGCCAGCCTTGTGTTCTATGACGCCATGTTGACGGACGTTACCGAACCGGACCGCATGGATTCTGTGTCTTCTCATGGATATGCATGGGGATATATCGGAAGCTGCATTCCCTTTGTGATCTGTCTGGTGATCGTTCTGGGCGGCGGAAATGTGGGGCTGAGCACCCTGGCTTCCATGATCCTTGCTTTTATTATTACAGCAGTCTGGTGGCTGGGTTCATCTGTGCCGCTTCTGCGTTCCTACCGGCAGAAGTATTTCTCTGAGGCAGGAGAACATGTGGTGATAAACAGCTTCAAGCGTCTGGGCAGGACATTTATTGAACTGACAAAGCAGAAACATATCTTTGTATTCCTGCTGGCGTTCTTCTTCTATATTGACGGCGTTTATACAGTGATCGATATGGCGACGGCCTATGGACAGGCACTGGGGCTGGACAGCACAGGTCTGCTCCTTGCTCTGCTGGTAACGCAGATCGTTGCGTTCCCCTGTGTCCTTATTTTCAGCAGGCTTGTGAAGAAGATAAGCTCTGAGACGATCATTACGATCTGTATTGCGGCTTACTTCTGTATTGCAGTTTACGCATACTGGCTGGATACACAGTTTGACTTCTGGCTGCTGGCAGTACTGGTAGGTATGTTTCAGGGAACAATACAGGCGCTGTCCCGTTCTTATTTTGCCAAGATCATACCGGCGGAGAAGTCTGGAGAGTTCTTCGGGATCTATGATATTTGCGGAAAAGGAGCTTCGGTTATCGGTACGGCTCTGGTATCAGTTTTAAGTCAGCTGACGGGAAGCATCAATATCGGTGTGAGCGCGCTGTCGGTTATGTTCCTGATCGGTCTTGTACTGTTCCGGTTTTCTGCAAAGCTGAATGCAGAACATAAAAAAGTGTGAAAATAATCTGAAATTACCGGAAAATTCTCAACTTTGCGAGAGTTCCATGTTATAATTAAATACAGATAATGTTGGGGCATAAGCCTCAACTATGATGCCTGTGGATTTAGACCTTTTGATCCTGACATCATATAATTTAACAGAGCGGATACATGAAAAGTATCCGCTTTGATTTTCATAGGAGCAGTACATATATGAAAGATTTTGTCAAATTGCAGGATATTACAAAGATTTATAAGATGGGAGAGGTCGAGATCCGGGCTGCTGACAATATCAGTTTTTCCATTGATAAAGGCGAGTTTGTCGTTATCGTCGGACCCAGCGGCGCAGGCAAGACGACTGTGCTCAACATTCTCGGCGGGATGGATACGGCCACGAGCGGAACGCTTCTTGTAGACGGGGAGGAGATCACTGCATACAATTCAAGACGGCTGACGGAATACAGACGGGAAGATATCGGCTTTGTGTTCCAGTTCTACAATCTGGTACCGAACCTGACGGCCCTTGAAAATGTGGAGCTTGCCCTTCAGATCTGCAGGGATCCGCTGGATGCCAGAGAGGTAATGGAGGAAGTGGGTCTGGGAGACAGACTGAATAACTTCCCCGCCCAGTTATCCGGCGGCGAACAGCAGAGAGTTTCGATCGCAAGGGCTCTGGCGAAAAATCCCAAACTGCTCCTCTGTGACGAACCGACAGGTGCTCTTGACTATAATACGGGTAAGGCGATCTTGAAACTTCTGCAGAATATGTGCCGGGAGCGGGGAATGACTGTGATCGTGATCACGCATAATCAGGCGATCGCTCCGATGGCGGACCGGCTGATACATATTAAAAACGGACAGGTCTCACAGATGGAGCTCAATGAGCATCCGATGTCCATCGATGATATAGAATGGTAGGGTAACGGCAGATGAAGAAAAAAGCGTTGAGAAAAGACTTTTATATGGAGATAAGGCGCAGTATCGGGCGCTTTATGTCCATTTTTTTCATCGTTGCAATCGGGTGTGCTTTCTTCTCCGGGATCAGGGCATCAGAGCCGGATATGCGTTATTCCGGGGACGCTTATTTCGATAACAGGAATATGATGGATATCGAGGTGATCAGCACTCTCGGGCTTACCGATGATGACCTGCAGGCGATTGAAGATGTGGATGGAATAGAGGCTGCGGAAGGCGGTTATTCGGTCGATGTGCTGAGTTCGGAAGAAGATAATCAGATCGCGGTACATGTCATGTCTCTTCTGCCGTCTATGAATCAGGTGCAGCTGGAGGACGGAAGACTTCCGGAAGCGGAAGACGAATGCGCCGTTGATGTGGATTATCTGAATGAGAGCAGCCTTAAGATCGGAGATAAGATCACGCTTTCAAGCGGCAGCGACGATGAGGTTACAGATACACTGAAGACAGACACATTTACGATCACGGGCGCTGTGAGCAGTCCCAATTATATTTCTTTCCAGAGAGGGAGCACGACCATCGGAAATGGAAGTGTGACGGCGTTCATCGTAGTTCCGGAGAAAAGCTTTGCACTGGACGTGTATACGGAGATCTATGCACAGGTGGACGGAGCGAAGGAAATGACCGCTTTTACGGACGAGTATGACGACCGTGTTCAGGAAGTGATAGATAAGATAGAAGAAATTAAAGATGAGCGGGAGCAGATCCGCTATGATGAGATTGTGGATGAAGCCAATAAAGCTCTCGAGGATGCACGGCAGCAGGTAACGGACGCAGAAAAAGAACTGGAGGATGGCAAAGCAGAGGCGCAGGCGGAACTTGCGGACGCGCGGCAGCAGCTGGAGGACGCTCAGGCAGAAGTAGACAGCGGGCGTCAGGAACTCGAGTCGTCGAAACAGCAGCTGGAATCTTCCCGGCAGCAGCTGGAGGACAGTCAGGCTCAGGTGGATCAGGGGCAGGAGGAACTGAATGCCAATATTGATGCCCTGAATAAACAGATCGATGAACTGAACGCCGCGAAAGAACAGTATAATGCCCTTGCGGCCAGCGGAGCCACGGATGATGTGACGATTGCCACGCTGAATGCGATGTATGAGGAGATACAGAAAGGGGAGTCTGCGGTTGCGCAGGCACAGGCACAGATCGATGCCGCCAAGGCGGAACTGGAATCCGGCCAGCAGCAGATCAACAGCGGCTGGGATCAGATCACACAGGGGGAACAGAAGATATCCGATTCGGAAGCGCAGCTTGCAGATGCAGAAGCTGAGATCGCAGACGGCTGGGAAGAATATTACGAAGGAGAAGCTGAGGCTGAACAGGAGATCGCGGACGGTGAGCAGAAGATCGCAGACGCGAAGGAAGAGCTTGCGGATGCGGAAGCCGAGATCAATGATCTCGAGAAGCCGGAGTGGTACATATATGACAGATCAAACCTGCCGGATTATACCGGATATGGCGAAAATGCAGACCGCATGCGGGCGATAGGAGAAGTGTTCCCGGCAATCTTCTTCCTTGTGGCGGCTCTGATCAGCCTGACGACCATGACCCGTATGGTGGAAGAGCAGAGGACGCAGATCGGAACGCTTAAGGCGCTCGGTTATGAGAAACATTCCATAGCAGGGAAATATCTCGGCTATGCGCTTCTGGCAACAGTGTCAGGCAGTGTAGTGGGAATCCTTTTCGGAGAGAAAGTATTTCCGTACATTATTATCAATGCATATGGTATCATGTATCAGCATATGCACGACATTGTTATACCGTATAATCTGGGATACGGACTGGGCGCGGCGGCAGCGGCGCTGGCGAGCACGCTTCTGGCGACAATCCTTTCCTGCTACAAAGAACTGAGGGAGCAGGCGGCGGAACTGATGCGGCCTCCGACTCCGAAACAGGGGCAGAGAGTGCTGCTCGAGCGTGTGACATTTATCTGGAAACGGCTGAATTTTTCGTGGAAAGCAAGCATCCGTAACCTTGTCCGCTATAAGAAACGTCTGTTTATGACAATCTTCGGCATCGGCGGGTGTATGGCCCTCATGCTCGTGGGATTCGGTCTGAAAGATTCTATATTTGCCATCGTGGATATCCAGTACGGAGAGATCCAGCTCTACGACGGCAATATTATCCTGACAGACGATGCTACAGATGAGGAGAAAAATAATATCCTTACAGAGCTCGATAAAGACAGTGCCATGACAGGTTCTACGGAGGGGCTGCTGACACAGATCTCCGTGGGAAACGGAGATGAATGGCATGACGTCTATCTGGATGTGCCGAAGGATGTGGAAGAGTTCTCGGAATTTGTCGTACTTCAGGACCGTATAACGAATGAAAAATATGAGCTCGATGATTCGGGGGCTGTCCTTACAGAGAAGATGGCTAAAGAACTGGATGTTAAGCCGAGCGATACGATTACGATCCGCGATGAGGACAGAGGAGATCTTAAAGTAGAGATCAGTGCTGTCTGTGAAAATTACATGGGGCATTATCTGTATATGACGCCGGCATATTATGAGAAAGTGTACGGGGAAACTCCGGACTACAATTCGATTTTTTATAAAACTGCTGACCGGATTACAGAAGAGGCTGAGCGGATTGGCGAAGAGGCACTGGCGCTTCCGGGTACACTGAGCATCAGCTATACGACAGATCTGAGGGAACAGGTGGACAATATGCTGGGTGCGCTGGATGAAGTAATAGTGGTGCTCATTATATCTGCGGGAATGCTGGCGTTCGTGGTACTCTACAACCTGAACAATATCAATATTACAGAACGGCAGAGAGAGCTTGCCACGCTGAAGGTGCTGGGCTTCTATAACGGTGAGGTGGCGATGTATGTGTACAGAGAGAACATTGTCCTGACGATCCTCGGCGCCATTTTCGGAATCATCCTCGGAAAGATCCTGCACGGGTTCATTATCGTGACGGTGGAGATCGAGTCAGTCATGTTCGGGCGGAATATTGATCTGAGCAGTTTTGTCTATGGTTTTCTGCTGACACTCCTGTTCTCCCTGCTGGTAAACGGAGCGATGTATTTCAAGCTTAAGAAGATCAATATGGTGGAGTCGCTGAAGAGTGTGGAATAAAAATGAGCAGCAGAACAAAGAAATTCTGCTGCTCATATGGTCTACAGTACCTGCTCCGCGATCAGGACAAGTGCCGGCATTGTCACTACGCCAAGCACAGTTGTCAGGGAAAAGATCTCTGAAGAATAGGTATAGTTGTGTTTGTAGCGGATCGCCATCATCGTGCCGGTGGTGGCCGACGGACATGCCGCTGCGATCAGAATCGTCATGGATATTACTGTCGGCAGATGGAAGAGCATGAGCAGTGGTATCGTGCAGGCTGGAAAAATCAGCAGCTTGACCGCGGAGGTATAGTACAGCCTCGGGTTTTTGCACATTTTCCCAAGATCTGCCTGAGCTACGGAAAAACCTGCCACCATCATGGCGAGGGGCGTGTTCATGTCTGCAATATAGTTCATGGAATCCAGCAGTACAGACGGAATCTTCAACCGAAGGAAGAACAAAAGGACCGCGACCAGTGTTGCAATGAACATAGGTGAGATCAGTCCTTCTTTGAGACTCTTCAGCGATAATTTCTTTTCCATCAGGACAATGCCGTGGGTCCATGAGAACAGATTGAACATGACCATATATGCGCTGAGATAAAACACTCCGGTATCGCCGAGCACACTTCCGATCAATGGGATGCCGATGAAGCCGCAGTTGGAATACATTGCATTAAACCGTTCGATACTGTAATCCGTACCGTCTTTTGGGCGGATCAGTAAGGTTGAGATTATGATGCCGAGAATATGAGTGGCGGCAGCTGCTGCGAAAGAAAGCAGAAGCCCCCTGACCAGTTCGGGATCGTATTCCGTCTGATAGACAGTGATGATCAGGATCGGATTTACGACCAGAAGCAGGAGATTTGAAACAGTTTTATTTCCGTTCTGATCTACCAGTCTGATCTTGTAACATACAAATGCGAGCACCATAATGAAGAACATCTTCAAAAGCTGCTCAAAAATAAGAATAAACATAATTCAATACTCCGTTTTATTTTCTCAATAGTATCTGCATATTTGGGAAAAGATATTACCGGTGGATTCCGGACTGAAGTTCATCAGCCCATGACTGGAGACTGTAGGTGTGTCCGTTGAACAGTTTCAGTATCACTCCGGTCGGATTATCCTCGTTCGCAAATGCGTTTGCTTCGTCCGTATCTACGTGCATGGCCAGAGAGTAAGACGGACTCACCCTGACAACGACATCAGAAAAGATCAGGGAGCGTTCGTAACTTGTCGTGATGACAAACACGATATCATTGTCTTTCACATGAGTACGGATCGCGTCGACCGGAGTCATATGGATATGACGCTTTGCTACAATAACTCCTTTTTCCAGTTCGATTTTTCCTTTCGGACCGATCAGGGTGCATCCGGGCGTGCCTTCCAGATCGCCGGACTGCCGGATCACGCTCTTGATGCCAAGACGTCTCGCGTCTGTCACGGAAATCTCTACCTGAGTTTCTTTGCGGCAGGGTCCCAGTATGACAACCTTTTCAAATCTGCCTTTCGGACCGACGACGGTCAGCCTTTCTTTGCAGGCGTACTGGCCGGGCTGGCTCAGCTCTTTTGCAAAGGTAGGTTTTGTTCCGGCTCCGAACAGGGTCTCAAAATCTTCCTGCGTGATATGGATGTGTCTTGCAGAAGTCTCGATCGGTATTGTTAAGCTCATGGATCTTCTCACTCCTTTACCTTATTAGATTTTAGCAGAATAAAGTGCTGTTTTCAATAATGAGTTATCAGAGCGGAAATACCGTATTTATCTGAAAGCATCACATAAAATGTTAAAATATTGTCAAATATAAGTAAAAATAATATAAAGATCTTGTAAAATATCGTTGACACACAGTAATGCGGCATGTTAGTTTTAATTTGGCGCGCAATTTCGCGCGCCGGAAATAACAGACAACTACATATAGACAAAAAATAGCGCATTTTATAACAAACAATATCAGGCGCTATCGTTCGCAAAGGAGAAAAAGGAATGGGAATAACAGATGTACTTTCTTTATTCGGCGGCCTTGCACTCTTCCTGTACGGAATGCAGATGATGAGCAACGGTCTGGAAGCGGCTGCCGGCAACAAGATGAAATCAATCCTTGAGAAACTGACTTCAAACCGGATCAAGGGGGTTCTGGTGGGAGCCGTGATCACGGCCGTGATCCAGTCTTCTTCAGCGACCACAGTCATGGTCGTAGGCTTTGTAAATTCCGGTCTTATGACACTGCAGCAGGCTGTGTGGATCATCATGGGAGCCAATATCGGTACCACCATCACAGGCCAGCTTATCGCTCTGGATATCGGAGCTATTGCGCCGCTGTTCGCGATCATCGGTGTCGGTGCGATCATGTTCTCGAAGAACGAAAAGGTGCATCATATCAGCAGTATCATTGCAGGACTTGGTATCCTCTTTATAGGTATGGACATGATGGGAACTGCGATGGAACCGCTTCAGGAGTCGCAGGCATTTATCAACCTGATGACCCAGTTCAGCAATCCGCTTATCGGTATTCTGGTAGGTGCGGTATTTACGGCGGTGATCCAGTCGTCTTCGGCATCTGTAGGTATCCTGCAGGCGCTGGCATCAACAGGGATGATCCCGCTGTCGAGCGCGGTTTACGTGCTTTTCGGACAGAATATCGGAACCTGTATCACGGCGGTCCTTGCATCCATCGGAACTAAGGTGAATGCGAGACGTACGACGGTCATTCATCTAATGTTTAATATTATCGGTACGGTGATTTTTACTGTCATATGTATGGTGACTCCATATGTGACTTTCGTAGAATCGATTACTCCTGGAGATCCGGTGGCTCAGATTGCGAATGCGCATACCATATTCAACATCGTGACAACACTGATCCTGCTTCCGTTCGGCACTTATATGGCGCATGCAGCGGAGAAGATCCTTCCGGACAGCAAGAAGGAAGACGACGAAGATCTCCGGCTCAAATATATCAGGCCTTTTGACTCTTCCTATGCAGTCGGCAACAGTGCCATCGCGGTCACTCAGGTGAAAGAAGAAGTGAACCGTATGCTGGACATGGTGGCGAAGAACATCGGCGACGCTTTTGACACACTCATTAAATACAATGACAAGTCGCGTAAGAAGGTCGAAGAGAGAGAAGAGTATATCGATTATCTGAACAAAGGGATTTCAGAGTATATCGTTTCCCTTATGGCAGGAGAGATGAACGCGGATGATTCCCGCAAGATCAACGGCTATTACGCGATCATCAGCAATCTTGAGAGAATCGGCGATCACGCCACAAATATCGCGGGGTATGCCGATGATATGAAGAAATGGGATCTGAAGTTCTCGGACAATGTACTTGACGAGCTGGAAGAGATGAAAAAGCAGTGTATCACCTGTCTGGAAAATGTAAAAAATGTGGATCCTGCTGATACGGGCAGAGTGCTCAGCCAGGCGGAAGTATTGGAACAGAAGACAGACGATATGCGCGATAAGTACTTTAAGAAACAGATGCAGAGACTGAAGAAAGGCAAGTGCAATCCTCAGAGCGGCATCGTGTTCTCGGAAGTGCTGACGGATTTTGAGAGAATGGGAGACCATGCACTCAATATTGCCCAGCAGTATAAAGAGATGGGCTAAAAACTATATAATGGAATGAAATGTTCCCTCATTTTGCAGATATGCCGGTATCCGGAGAAAAGAAACGGATATGGACAAATTTGTGAAATGAGGGAATTGTATTTTGTGTGAATATGAAGGATAATGGATTAAATGAATGTATTGTAAAACCGTAAGGAAGTTGGGAAAGAAAGGAGAAAGTCAGGTGGATAACAGATATATACTGGATCAGGAGAGGTACGCAGCCCTTGCAAGGCGCGCGGTGGCAGAAGGATGTGTGCTGCTTAAAAATACGAAACGCGCCCTGCCGCTGAAGGAGGGGGAAAGTGTCTCTGTATTCGGACGTATCCAATTTGATTATTACAAAAGCGGAACCGGGTCAGGCGGTCTCGTAAATACCAGATATGTTGTGGGAATTCTGGACGCCTTAAAAGAAGAAGATCTGATTTTGAACCAAAAGGTGGAAGAGACTTACCGGAAATGGCTGGAAACACACCCCTTTGATGCAGGAACCGGCTGGGCGCAGGAACCGTGGAGTCAGGAAGAAATGCCTCTTACAGATGAGCTTGTAAAAGAAGCGGCTGCCCGGTCAGATGCAGCCGTAGTCATCATAGGACGTACGGCAGGAGAGGATCAGGATGCATGCGCGGAAAAGGGCAGCTATCTGCTTACTGATCTGGAGGAGGAGATGCTTGAGAAAGTGTGCAGAGCTTTCCCGCGTACGATTGTAGTTCTGAATGTCGGAAGTATTATCGACATGAAATGGGTGGAGAAATACGATCCTTCCGCAGTGCTGTATGTATGGCAAGGCGGCATGGAAGGCGGACATGGGGCCGCGGACGTGCTCATGGGCAGAGTAAATCCCTGCGGAAAGCTGACCGATACGATTGCCTGTGACATCAGTGACTATCCTTCTACGAGAAATTTTGGCAGAGATGCGGGCGACGTCTATCAGGAGGATATTTATGTGGGATACCGGTATTTTGAAACGTTTGCAAAGAAGAAAGTACTGTATCCCTTCGGGTTTGGAATGTCATATACCGGATTTGAACTGAAAGACGGCCGCATGGAGCGTACTGTGAAAGAATCGCGGCATGAAGATTCACAGGCTGTTACAGCGGATGCGGATGACAGCTCACGCTTTTCTGTGCAGTTTTCCGTGAAGGTAAGAAATGTGGGGGATGTAAGCGGAAAAGAAGTGGTGCAGGTCTATGTGAAAGCGCCGCAGGGGGAGCTGGGGAAGCCGCTGCGGAGTCTGGCTGCATTTGCAAAGACCCGGGAACTGGAGCCGGGAGAAGAAGAGCTGCTGGTGATGACGGCTCCGGATCTTATGCTGTCTTCCTATGACGACAGCGGGGCGGCGGGATATAAATCCTGCTATGTGATGGAAGAGGGGACTTATGAGTTCTATATCGGTACGGACGTGCGGAATGCGGAATGTATCGGAAATCTGCATATCGATAGGACAGTTGCAGTCGAGAGATGCAGAGAGTGTGCGGCTCCGGTAGAAAGTTTTCAAAGGATGCGTACAGCCGCAGGAGCAGGCGCGGAGACAGCAGGCGGTGAAGCGGAACTGGAGCTGACGTGGGAAAACGCGCCGGCAAGAACCGAATCCGTCAGCATCCATATGAGAGATGATAGGGCCGAGGATATTCCCTGTACAGGAGACAGAGGGATCCGGCTGGGGGATGTTTTTGACGGAAAGGCAGATATGAAAAGCTTCCTTGCCCAGATGTCAGATGATGATCTCTGCTGCATTGTAAAGGGGGAAGGAATGTGCTCTCCGAAAGTGACGCCAGGCACTGCGGCGGCTTTCGGCGGTCTGACGGAATCTTTGCAAAAACTTGGAATTCCCTGCGGCTGCTGCGCAGACGGACCTTCGGGAATCCGTATGGACTGCGGTACACAGGCATTTTCCCTTCCCAACGGCGTCTGTCTGGCGTCTTCATTCAACGAAGAACTGCTGGAGGAGCTCTATGAGATGACGGGCGCAGAGCTCAGGAAAAACCGGATAGATACCCTGCTCGGCCCGGGCATGAATATACACCGCAATCCGCTGAACGGGCGCAATTTCGAGTATTTTTCGGAAGATCCTCTGGTAACAGGAAAGATCGCGGCAGCCCAGCTGCGGGGGATGGCGAAATATGGCGTGACCGGCACGATCAAGCATTTTGCGGCAAACAATCAGGAGTATAACCGGAGAAAATGCAACTCGATCCTGTCAGAGCGGGCGCTTCGGGAGATTTACCTGAGAGGATTCGAGATCGCGGTAAAGGAAGGCGGCGCCCATTCAATCATGACTACATACGGCGCGGTAAACGGTCTGTGGACAGCCGGAAATTATGATCTCCTTACCAGACTGCTCCGTCAGGAGTGGGGGTACGACGGTATGGTGATGACAGACTGGTGGGCTGAGATGAACGACGAGGGCGGACAGCCTTCTGTGGAAAATCTTGCCGAGATGGTACGCGCGCAGAATGACGTGTTCATGGTGGTTCCCGATACAGAAGAAAAAATGGGAAATCTCAAAGAAAGTCTTGCCAGCGGTTTCCTGACGAGAGGGATGCTTTTAAGATGCGCGGGAAATGTCCTGAAGATGCTCATGCGTTCCCCGGTGATGGAGAGGGCTCTGGGACGTATTTCGGATGAAGAGAAAGCGGCAGCCGAGAATGCGTTGCCGGAGGAACAGGCTGATTTTGATCTGGAATACTATAAAATAGATGAATATCTGGAGCTTCCGGGAGAAAAGATCTGTACGGATCGGGGAGAATCGTGGACGTTCGGAATCATTATCCGTGATCCGGGCGTATACCGCCTTACATTGACGGCGAGCGCCGAAGGAGGAGAACTGGCTCAGATTCCTGTTTCAGTATTCCTGAACGGAGCACTGAAAGGTTCGATCACGGTGAACGGAACGGATGGAAAGGTGATTGAAATAGATCAGAGCATGGGTGAGATTTTCTTCCCGAATAATTATGTGCGGATTTACTTTGCACAGAGCGGTATGAAGATAAAGAGCGTGAAGATATGGAAGGAGAAGGGAGATTGAATATTCAGTCTCCCTTCTCCTGAATTTTTGTCCGCTACATTACAGCGAGAATATACATTTCTTTTTCTTCTGCATTGAAAGGCACTTTGTTCCCTGAGAGTGTTTCTCCGTTGACAGTGAGCGATGAAACGCCTTTTTCTTTATGGTCAGGATTCTGTACGGTGATATGATATTTAACACCGCGGAATACCCTTGTCACTTCGTAACTTTCCAGAATATCCGGGATACACGGATCAATGATAAGTCCATCGTAATCCGGACGTATACCGAGTATGTACTGAGATACGTTTAAAAACGTCCATGCCGCGGTCCCGGTCAGCCAGCTGT
>OLIH01000533.1_pt1 | contig 21466 bp, 28 predicted proteins | sample 1609721 | NCBI WGS metagenome assembly OLIH01 (sample SAMEA4350157, study PRJEB24818) | metagenome | biome: human; feature: gut; material: faeces | place: Denmark | collected 2013-09
GAGGCCGTCGGTGCGGCCCCGGTCAATAAGCAGCTTGCAGAGATTAAATACCGTGTTCATGTCCTTCCCCTTCCTCAAACAGCATTGGTGGTGATTTCCAACATACAAAGTCGTTCCTCGTGCTCGGCCAGCATGTCCAGGGTGATGCCCTCTGCGGAGGGCGGCTGGGGCTCCGGCTCCGGCTCTGGGGGCCGCTCCGTGGGCGTGACACCCACCAGCTTGCCCTCCTCAATCTGGAGGTCACACCAGCCATAGGTCGCCCACACCGTGTCATGGAGGTGGGCGGGCACCTCTATGTAGCCATCCAGCCAGCAGGCGCGCCGCCCGCTCTGGCTCTGGATCGGGTGCTGGCCGGTTTCCAGCGGTTCAATTTGGATGATGGTCATAGTTCCTACCTCCACTTTAGCCAAATGCAACATAATGATACTTTTCATTATTGTTTGTGGTATTATTGGCTATAAGAAATCCTGTATCTGTTATCGTCAAACCATCATTACTTGAAATATCATTTGCGTTCCAACGGTAAGTCAGACCCGGCAATGCAATACGCCTTGTGTTTGGGCTGGCCTCGCTTAAAACGACAATATACTGTGGTCTAAACCCAAGTTCTATATTATTTGTTAGGTCACTTGTTGAGGCCTGCCGTCCAATAAAAATTCCTGTAACCATTTTGTGGCCTCTTGGCATATACTTACTCCACACCTGGAGCACCCCGGCCAGCACACCCGCGCCATACACTCCGTGGCTGGTGATGACCTGTCCCTCCGTCACCCAGTCCGCCGCCACGGTGCCGGAGTAGATGACCTCGATACTCTGTCCGGCTGTACCGCTCTTGAGGGCGATGGCGTCCTGGCTACCGTTGATAAAGCTGCCCGCGATCTGGTTGCCGGAGGCGGTCAAAATGGTGGAGGTTCCGTAACCAGAGTTGCCTGCAGCAGAATAACAAAGCAGCACTTGCTTATTGGCTATTGCCGTAATATCTAACGATTTAGATGTGCCGCTTGAGTGCAAAAATTTGTAGGTTGCAGCAAGCGATAATTCGCTTCCTTCATTAAGTAGAAGGTACGCATTTCCGTTTTCACATGAGACAACACAAGCTCCTGGAATCTGTGCGATTGTATTCTCAATCACACCTGATGTACTTGTAATTTGTAATGGAGCGAATCGTGGAATGATAGTGTTGCCAGATACGATGCATGTCCTCGCCGCGACCCCTACAGGGCTGCTTGAGTAATAAGATATGACAACATTTCCTTTTTGGTTTGATGCACACCTCGGCTTTGCTGTATAAGTGTCATTGAATACCGCCACATCGCCCCACGTCACCGCATTTGAGCTGTCAACGGCGGCAATGAGCACCTTTCCTTTATTCCCATCGTTCAAATCGACATAGCAGATGCATACACGCCCATCGTTCATGGATGTCGCAGAGATTTCGCCTGATGACTCACCCGTAATATCTCTCGTATATATACTCCCGAGACTGGAGGAAGACAGAGTGAACACTCTCATCCGCAACTTATTTGATCCAGCAATGAGAGCGCTGTAGACAACTGCTACCCGACCGTTTGTCAGCTCTGCGAGTGCGAAGAGATTATAAAATGCGGCATCTACGCTTTCACTTTGTGAAAAGGAAATGCTGTTTCCAGAAACTGTACCAAGCTTTACATATAGTGCACGGTTTTCTACATACCCTATCAAAAACTGCGTATCGCTCAGACGGGCGATACTAAGGCCGGTTATCGTCGTTTCATTTGCGTAATTGTTGTCTCCGACTCTTTTCCCGGTTTTTTTTGCTTATAAGGAATGCAGCGTGGTTAAAACCATTATCTTTAGAATTTGCGACAACTGCGTATTCCGAATTTAAATCACACACGGCCATATGGGTTACTGCGCGTTCCAGCAACACCGTCTCTACATTTGCCACCGGCGTGAGGGTCTTCTGCGCCTTCCCTTCCACCACATCCACCACGTCGCCCGCCTGGATGCTCTGGCCGGAGGCGACAGGGTAGCTACGTATCACATTCCGTCCAATCACAGGCCCTGCAACGCTGCTACCATCCGGCATAAATACCGCTTCGGCCAGCGTCTGCGGAAAGATGTCGCACTCCTTACCCTGCATCCGCTCCACCCGGTACGGGTCAACAGGCAGCGCCAGGGGCGTCTTGGTGTATGTCCAGTTCCGGGTCTGATTCACCGCGCCGCTGGCCGCCTGCACGCTGGCCTTGATGGTGATCGCCCCTGCACCGGGGTCGAGCATGGACACGGGTATGGTGATCAGTTGGCCGCTGGTAGGTGTTAGCGTGCGCTCATGGCCGTTGATTATCTCTGTCACTGTGATGGGGCTGTCCGTATCGCTGGTTACAGAATACGTCACTGGTGCCTTGGCGGTGCCAAGATTACCGTCAGTGCCGGAGATAACGAGGGAGGATACAGGGATAATACTCACCACATTGGACACAGTGAGGCCGCCGTATACACCGGAGATACCGGCGGAGATACGATATTGCACGCTTGTCCAACCGGATTGCACCGTGTCGGTATAGGTCAGGTCGTCTCCTGCGTAAACCTGCGTCCAGCCTCCGGAATCCACCCTGCGCTCCAGTTTGTAGCTTTCCGCGCTGTCTGCGGCCTCCCAGGAAATATCGACCGCATGGCCAATCATGGCGGCACCTGGAACTGTGATGGACGGCACACCGGGAACTGCATACTTAAATACATAATAGTAGCTTCCACTAATTCCGTCTTTTGGATAGGTATTTTCGGATTCACTGGTCACATCTTCAATGTACACGCCCTTCTCTTTTATGGTCTTGGCACCATAATAGACTGGATAGAAGATTTTCCCAGAGAGTGTATCAGGTATTCTATACGCCAACTTACCAGAGCTCGAAATCCAGCCTGCTGTTTTGTTAATTCCGTACGCTTCTTCCGCGTAATACACACCGTCTCCGGCCATGGCTCCATCAATGGCATATGGGTATTGAGCTGCGTCATTCTCCCTACTCATTTCAAGTGCGTTATTGAGGGTATATTTCCCCCTCACAGCGCTAAAGGAATAGCTCTTACCAACCCAAAAATTATTGATATCCCCTTGTTTAGGGGCATGCGCAGAGTGATCTTCCTCATATTTGACATTCAAGTTGTATTTTCCCCAGACATAGACCTGTGCCATTACCCCTCACCTCCTGTCCCTGTATAATCCGCCAGAATCAGGCCATAGAGCGTATTTGCCTTCCGGGAGGCCGGAGGCACCGCCTCCTCCACCTCATAGAATCCACCTATGTCAGGGAGCTGCCCGGCGGGCACCTTGCCATCGGGCCCCAGCGTCGCCAGTCCCGAAAATGCCTCTCCGATCTCTTTAGCGGCCGTCTGCGCGGCGTTGACCTGCTCCATGAGGTAGTTGTAGCCGTGCTGCTCGCTCAAGCCCACCTCTGCCCCGGTGGGGGCCACGGTCTGTCCGCCGGTCCAGTCCTCCGGCAAGTCCGCCGGAAGCGGAGTTTTGATCGGATTTTCAGCCATTGCTTACCACTCCTTCCGCTACAGGGATAATGTGCTTCAAGACCACATTCGTGGTAACAGGGATATACACGGTGGAGGACGTGAGGATATTCCCCTCTGCATCCAGCAGTTCCAGGGCGGTGATCTCTGTGGCCTGGGACGGCATGATGGTATAGGTGACGGTCAGCTCCGACCCCTCCACGGTCTTGGTCAGTCCGGTAATCGCAACTGTTCCGTTGACCCGGGCGGAGGCCACATCGCCGCTGACGAAGTTGGCCACACCGGCCAAGAGGGCCTGCTGGATGGATGGCGTCTCAGGCATCTTAATCACTCCCTCTGGGCCGTCGGTTGCGAAGGGCAGCCGCCCCAGCTCCCACGCCCCCAGCTTGTAGTTATAAATTCTCTGCGCGGACGAAATTGTCTCGGAGAGCAGCAGCCCCGTCCGCACAAAGGGGGAATTGACCCACACGATATGCGCCGGTTTGATACGGTTGATGGTGAAAGCCAGCTCGGTGGCGTAGTTCTGGTTTTGGGCCGCGCTTTCGATATAAAGTGTGTAGTTTGGGTAGTCTACCGTGACCTTCCATTCACCCGGCCCGATCAGCTCGTCCAGCTTTTGATAGAGGAATCCCAGGGTATAGGGTGGACGGGTAGAAATGCGGTTGAGCACGCGGGTCCTTCGGAATGCCAGGCTTTCCACCTGTGGGTTTGGTACAATTCGGAATACCTGCTCCCACATGCCAACCGCCCTCTCGTCCATCGTCTGGAAAAAGAAATTGTCAGCCACACCCACGATTTCCTCCGCCAGGGCCTCAAACTGCTGCTGTTCGGTCAAGCAGATCTGCTGATAGTCCAGCACCTCCCGGTACCACGGGGGCAGCAGGGACAGCAGGCTGGTATCCAGCTCAATTGGATTCATTCAGCGTCACCGTCCCTATTACGGGCACCTGCTGGGTTTCGCCCGTCTCCGTCAGGAGGAGATCTGCCGTACCGCCGTTGAGCTGCACGTTGGTGGCGTTGACCACGCCGGCCACCCCCACGATAGCGGCGGTAACCCTGGCCACGTACACATCGGCAGCGTAGGACACGTTGTTGGCGGACACGTTGGTGTCCCACCCCTGCCGCACGCTGCGCAGATATGTCTCAATGGCCTGCTCCACCGGTTCCTGCACCTGTCCGATGGCATGTCCGGCGGCCAGCAGGAGGGTGGCAGAGACATTCACCGCCAACTCTGTCGGGGCCACCGCCGTCACCTTTGCCCCGATAGGGGCCAAGCCCAGCCCCAGCCCCTGGTCGGGGGGCGGGTCGATGGCATTCTGCACCTTCTCCACCAGTGTGGATGAGGCAGGCAGGAAATCCGCCCCCAGCACGGACAGCTTCACAGTGCCACCGCCGTTCCAGGTGGGGTATACCTGCACCCCGCCCACGCCGTCAATGGCGAGGATGTTCTGGCGGTAGTCGGCAATATTGCCGCCAAAGGGACAGTTATTGAGCGCCTCAATCAGCCGTTCCCGAAATGCGCTGTCGGTCTCCGTGTCGTCACCAGGCACCAGGATATCCGTAATCTGTGCACTGGTCAGCCCCGGAATGGCGGTAATCGGCAGGATGGGCCCGGTGTACTCGTTTCCGATGGCGCCGGGGGTCTCCGCGGTCAGCTGGTACTGGTTCCCCGTATCGGTTGCCGCCGTTACGGTAAAGTTGATTGAGCCCGCTCCGTTGATGGTGGAGAACCGGGCTCCAATGGGCACAGAGGTATTGAACACGCCCAGGCGTACCGCGGCGGAGGCCGGATATCGGGTCAGGCCGCCAATCACAGCCAGCATATCCAGGGAATCCCCCACTGCTGTCTGCACAAAGGCCGCCCGCTGTACCTGATCCAGGCTGAGATAGAAACCCGCCAGGGTGTAGGCCGCCGGAGAGATGGCCGTCGGGATGGGGGCCGTGTCCCGCTTGTCATAAGTATCGGGCACCCGGTCCAGCATCTCCTGACGGAGGCTCGCATAGGTCTCTTGAGTAAAGTCAATCAAGTGATATCCACCTCCACGCTGGTCTGCATCTCTCCATATACTGTGTTCACGGTGAGGGAGGCCCTCAACATATCCCCTTCCACGGCATACGTAAAGCCGGAGATCCCCCGCACCCGGTCGTCCATTTTCAGCGCCTCGGTGATACGCCGCTGAAGTTCCGAGGCCACATACCCTGGGTCCTGCCCGATGAGCCCATCCCACTGCATCCCGGAGTAGGGGGAATAAATCTGCCAGCGGAACCGCTCCACATTGAGAATGACCTCCACAGCCTGCCGGACGGACTGCCAGCCGTCACATTCCCCCTGGATGCGGTTGGTTTCCTTGTTGATATACCACGTCCTGGAGGGCTGGGAGACGAAGGACACCCCGGCGGACAGGTCGATGGCGGATGTAGGTAAAGTCGGCATCAGGCTTCCTCCTCAAAAATCCGGGACAGGACGATGAACTTCTGCCCGTGCTGTACCCGCAGCAGGAGCACTCTGTCCCCCTCCTCCAGCCTGCGGTTCAGGATAATAAAACCGTCCTTGACAGGCAGCTTCTTCCCGTCCTCCCAGCACACAATGTCCTCCCCCTGCAGGGCGGCGTCCGCCCCCTCAGACACCAGAGCGTATTCCCCCAGGTAGGAGCCGTCCAGTCCCGTGGTGGTGGTGCCCGCCGAGTTGGCATGGGTGTGGGAGAGAGTCTGAATCCGGTGCCTGTGGGCCAGTACCGGGATTTTCTTCTCAATCACCGGCTCAGTGAGGCAGAGCTGCCTCCGTCTCAGGGGAGATGTGGCAGGGTTAATGGTAATCTCCAGCGGTTCTTCTCTGGTCACCGTGCCCACCCGCAGGTCTGTTGGCTGCCCGGCGGCGGTGTTCTCCTGCATCATCTGGTACAGAACATCTTTCAGATCCACGCACTCACCTCTTACACATGTTCCAGCCCCAGGGTTTCAAACTCCATTGTGTGGTCGTCATTTGCCCAGGTGTGGGTCACCTTCTCCAAAAGGACGTATTGGTCGAGATTGATATCCCCAAGACCCTGCACCTTCATGAGCACCATCTGTCCCGCCCGCAGGCCGGGCACCCCCAGGGAGGATACCTTCAACGTCCGCATCCGGCGGTTATAGCACGACAAGGTGGCCCGGGCCTGGGCCTGTACCTGCGCGTCATTCATGGTGCCATCCACCGTCTGGTAGAGCTGGAGCATGCCCCACTGTCCAATTGTGGCGCTGTCCTCCGCTACGAACACATCCGCCCTGCCGGTCTCCTCGTTGGGCCGGGCCAGTTTGACGTGGTTGTAGGTCTGCTCGTCGATGTCGGTCTTGTAGGTGTAGTCGGTCAGCAGGGACATGTCGCCGATGACCACGTTGGAGACCATATCCCGGGGCTGCCGGAGGGCCAGTCCGTTTCCATCATCGAACAGTACATAGATGTTCCCGGTGTTGAGCAGGGTCTGTTGGATGGCTTCCCCCAGGATATCCAGGCAGCTCTCGTCCTCCTTATAGAAGTCCGGGATAGCGTACCCCGTATCCGCTACCTGCCCCACGTCAATCTGGAGGTCGGCGGCGATCTGCCGGAGCATATCCCCGGCGGTCTGCGCCTCAAAGTTATAGGATGCGTTGGCCTTCAGATAGCAGATGCGGTCGTAGCATGTGACCTGAATCTCCCCCCAGCGGTCCTTGCTCTTGGTGAATACCCAGCCGTAGAACTGGAGCTGGCCGTCCGCCGAGAACCGGACGATATCGCCCTCGGCGAAGCTCAGATCCCCGGCTTTCAGTACATTGAATTTCAGTGTGCCCGGCGAACCGGTGCGTTCCGTGCTCCAGGTAACCTCCGGCACGGAGTTGGATATCTCCCACATCTTTCCGCCGGACTTGTTGGCAATAATCAGCTCTGTCTTCACGTATCGCTCACCACCTGGAGGGCGTTTTTGTCTATCCAGCCCAGGGGATTCCCGGCCTCGTCTGTGATGTGGACGCTGGCGGGGCGGGTGGCGTCTACAATCCGTGACACCAATACCCTCCGTCCGGAGGCCGTGCCGTGTGGCTCATCCCCGTAGCTGGTATAAAAATAGGAGCCGTTGGCAATGCACGCCGCACCGGCATAAAGCTGTCCTTGCGGGATTGTGCGGGAGGGTTCAGCTGTGACTTCCACCGGCATCCCCGCGGGCTGCCGGCCGCTCTGTGCAGAAAGAGACTGCGGGGTATAATCCCGATACTCGGTCAGAGTCAGATCGTAGTAAAAATCGCCGGTCTCCCCTCCGCGCTCCTCGGTGTTGAACTGGGTGACCAGCACTTCAAAGCCGGTGTCGCCAGTCATGAATGGCTCCCCGTTCTCATAGTACCGCACAGGGGTGTAGATGATGGGCGCCTTGTCGTTCATGGCGCTCTCAAAGAACTGGATGTAATACTCAGGCGGGTGGAAGGCGCCCCATTGATTGCTTCCAGAGAACTCCCGCCCGGGGAAAAAGGAGGAAATGGTTACCTCCCGCAGCTTGGGTATGCGGGGGATCATGATGGGGCCGATGCCCAGCACGTTGTATTCGCTGTTGTCGTTGTCCCGGGCCACGGGCAGCTTTTCCGGGTTCACCGGCAGGCGGATGACCGTACCGTCCCGCGTGAAAAACAATCCGAAGTTATTGACGGACATACCGGCCTCCTCTTTTCTTATCCGCTTGCGGGCCGCGCCGTGCTGCGCGTGGAGCCGGAGGCGGTCTGCTCGATCAGAATGTCCCGGATGGCATTGGCGAGGCTCTGGCGGTCGGCGGCGGTCCGCCCGGTGTTGGCTCCGTTGACCGTGATCACCGGAGTCTGCGCCGTCAGGTTGACGTTGTTCACATACCGCCGCTCCGCCACGTCCACCAGGGATTTGATGTCCTCGTCGCTCATCTTGACCGACTTCTCGATGCTCCCTACGCTCCCGGCGATATCGCCCAACTGGCCGGAGAGCTCGTCGTAGGGCACGCCGGAAAGAGCCGCGCCAACGGCGTCGTTCCCATTTCCGCTGAACAGATTGGCTCCCCAGTTATAGCCCGTGCCAAAGGCCGCCCCATACTCGAACCTTCCTAAATGCAGGTCATTGGCGTTAAGCTTTGCCATTACTTCGGTTCCCTGCCCAAAAGTCTTGTCTACCCATCCACCCAAACTGTCACGCCATCCCTGTACCGCTCCAGCCAAGTTGAGCCCAAAAACAGTGTCAATCGCCGACGCAATAGCCTGGAGAACCCCCAGCACCGTATCCGCCAGGTCAAAAAACAGGCGGGCTACCGAGCCTACAGGGTCAGTAAACACGTTTCCGATAAAATTTGCCACTGCGGCAATCAGGTTGTAAATAAGTACCCATCCATCGGTAAGCAAATTGAACAATGCAACAAATAGGTTTCCTACAACGGCCAGGGCTGTCATAACCACTCCGGCAATAATTCCAGTGGCCGACACACTGGTCCCGGCGAAGTGATTCACCGCCGCCGTCACTGCGTAAATGGCCCCGATCACCAGCGCAATGATGATAAGCGGCAGCCCCCAGGTGGTCGCCATGACCGCCCTAAGCATCTCCTGTGCGGTTGTCAAGGCCGTAGTCGCCGCCGTGCAAATGTTGGTCCAGTTGGCTGCCAGAAGGAACACGCCGAACGCAGCACCCAGGCCCAGGACAATGGGGCCCACTAGGTCGATATTATTTGCCAGCCAGGAGATTGCATCCAGCACCGGGTCAAGGGCCTGAATGGCAACGTTCTGGAACATCATCCACACCTGCGCCCAGGTCATGGGCATCTGCTCAAACTGGGCGTTGGTCTCCTCCGCCGCCCCAAGCATGGCGTTCTTGACCACCTCCGCAGTGACCTTTCCCTCGCTGGCCAGCTCCCGCATCTCCCCGGTGGTGACGCCCATATACTCCGCGATGGTCTGGGCAATCATGGGGGTCTGCTCCAGCACCGAATTGAGCTCCTCGCCCCGCAGGGTGCCGGAGGCCAGGCCCTGGGTAAGCTGCACCAGCGCGGCCTGGGCAGACGCACCGGAGGCCCCGGAGATCGCCATCTGCTTTTGAATCTGCTCGGCGAAAGCCACCAGCTCGTCCGTTCCTGTAAATGCGTTCCCGGCTACCGTGCCGAGCTGGGAAACAAAGTCCGCCATATCGGCGTAGGCTCCACGGCTGCGCATGGCCGCCTGATAAATCTCCTCCTGGGCTGCGGCCGCCGCCTCGGCGCTGCCGGTCATGAGCCGCAACCGGGCGTTGATGCTGGTGAGCTGGTCGGAGGTGTTTACCAGCCAGCGGACGGACTGCATACCCAAGAAGGTGCCTGCGAGGTTGCGGATCGTACCAAGCAGGGATGTCCCCCGGCTGTTGGTCTGCGTCATCTTCCCCGCAAGTTCTTGCATCTGTACGGCTGTGGCCGCAGCGGCGGTTTCCACATTCATCGTGGAAGCCCGCACATCGTCCAGCATATTTGCCATCCTCTGCGCTACCTGTAAGCACTGGGTCATGGTGGACGTGAATTTATCCTCCAGAATCAGGGTTTCTCGAATTGCGGCCATGCTCTCACCTCTAATTCGCCCGGTCTTGGGCTTCCTTCTGGTCTCTCATGCTTTTCAGGGCGAACTCGGTCACCAGCTGTTTCTCCCTGGACGGGAGGGCGTCATACCGGGACGGGGCCCAGCCGAGGTTCACGAAGCAGTAATATGACACCAGCATCTCCGTGTCCCAGCCGGCCCCGTCCATCAGTTTTTTACCTCATCCTCCTGCTCCACAAAGCCGGACAGCTTCGTAATCTCCTTGACCAGCCGGGCATACTCGCCGGACAGCAGCAATTTACCGGGCACCAGCAGCGGGTCCAGGACGCCGCACCCGTCGCACAGCTCCTTGCTGGAAAAGTCGGGTTCCACCGTGGCGGCCACCACCATGCGGCGGGTGAAATCCACACTGTCCAACTGCTCGATTGTCTGTCCGCCCTCCTTCCGGCGGCGGGTGGCCTGCCGGGTGATGGCGTCGTTCTCCTCCTGGGTTAGCGCCCGGATCTTGAAGGGCACGGGCTGGCCACTTTCGTCCTGGAAGCGGTTGGAGATGACAACCTCCTTCTCCTCCGAGGTAGTGACGGGATGCAGAAATGCGGAAAGCTTACTCATATCGGTTCCTCCTTAAATACCCAGTTGGGCCGGATCGTTGAACGCCTGGAGCCGTGCCACGCGGGTGTAGGCGAAGTTGAAGTCATAGTTCAGCATGGTCTCCTCACTGTTCAGAACGGAGAGGGGCACGGTGCCGGTCAGGTGGCATCCGTAATAGGCCATAACTTGGGAGCCCAGTGTCGCCGAAGCGGAATCGGAGTTGGTAATCTGAATATCAAACTCCGGCATGACGCCGGTCTGGATGTACTGGAGCACCATGTCCGTCCACAGGTTGGTGCCGTAATAGATGTTGCCGGTACCCGTCAGCTTGGCCCCGTTGGGCTTGTCCTGGATGGTGCGGGTGCCGATGACCCGCATATCGCTGCTCTGGATTTCCGCATTAGTGGTGATATTCCGCATACCGGCCACCACATAGTTCCGGCCCTCTTTGGTAACCACCACGGAGCCCTCCGCGCCGGTGACGGTGTCTTTTGCCAGCAGATAAGCCATATTCACACCTCCCTCAATTCACGGTGATGGTGACGTAGATCTTCTCCACGCTGTCCACCGGCTGGATCGCCAGGTTGACCACGATGGCGTCAATGGCCTCGCCGGGCTCTACGGTCACGTCCTCGGCCTCAAAGTTCTGAATGCCGTTATTGGCCTGGATGTCCAGCAGATACCCCACGATGGCGCTCTTGAACATCATGCGGCCCTGCTCGTTGTTGTTGACCACGCCGATGTAGCCATCGGAGAACTGCTGATAGATGTCGTTGGCGATGGTGTTCAGCAGCCGGATCACCCGGTTCTTGTGATAGGACCCGGTGATATCGGTGGTATAGGTCACCAGAGAGTTGATATCCTGCTCCACCTTCACCACCCCGTCGTCGGCAAAGAGGACAAACTGGCCGGCAGTCAGGGCGTCGATGTACCCGGAGTTGGTCAGCTTGGGGGACACGTCCACCGCGTTGGGATAGGCGGCGTAGGTCAGGGACTCGTTATACTGGGCCCCAGCCAGGGCCCCGCCGGCCCACCAGGTCACCTGCTGGGGGGTGAGGGCGGTGCCATCACTGAGCACAACGCCGCTCATGATGTTGACCACAAAGCGGTCATCCGGGTTGGTGAGCCCAGCGGCCACCAGTTGGGTATAAGCCCCCTCCTCCGCCGCCAGGCGCTTCACAAAGGCCACCATCGCGTCCTGCACGGTGGTGTCGGTGCCGTCGTAAATGAGCACGTCGAACTTGTAGGGTTCGATGGCCGCCAGGAAGTCGGTGTAGTGCAATCAGCGCCAGTAAAAGGAACAGGGCCGCGACGCTCGTAATCAGATAGCGGTTCATAAAATCCACTCCACCCAACTATCAGCGAACAGGGCCACTAGGAAACAGATGGTGACCACCACACCGCGCACAGCTTCCCGGCGGGCACGGCGGCGCTCGTTTCGGGTACGGTTTTTCATATAGATACCGCCTCCCTGACTGTCTTCCGTTCAAATTCCTCTAGGTCTGAGGGACGATATACATAAGGCCCATACCGATTTCCGCCTAAGTTTAGAGCGGTCAAACGCCCCTCCCTCACCCACCGATGAACTGTTGTGATTTTTACTCCGTAGCGATTTGCGACCTCTTCGGTCGTAAATCGCGGTTCCAAATTCTCCATAACGTCCTCCTTTTTGCCTCAGTCGGTGTTACGACACTGGCCGGGGCGCTTTTTGTTGTGCTCCCTTCCTTGCCGTGGTATACTGGGCGCAGAAGGGAGGTGAAATCATGTTTGTTCAAGCGACGATCTCATGTGAATGCGGCTGCATCTTCGAGGCCGAATTTCAGAAAAGTTCTGCTGAAAATCCACCTGTATGCCCACAATGCAAAAAGCAGATGGATAAACAGTCATGGGCATCTCTGCGCGATATAATGTCAAGAACTTCCGACTTCAATCAGCACATTATCAAATGGAATTTGGAGCGGGGGGAACCACGCATGCTTGTCCCCGCAATCACAGCCCGCACTCTTTAAGCATCTTTGCCTTTAAGTCGTAATTCCCCAGGTGCATCGTCTCTAAGGTAAAGCACATCACATCAAAGGCTGTTCCAGGCATCAGGTTCAGGTTGTACTTTTTCAGCACATCGGTAATGGCAGTTACCGCGCTGTCAAGGTTCTCCTGCCCGTTTAGTGCCTGGGACAGTCTTGCCTTTTCTTCCAGGTACTTTTCTGCATTCATCGGTTTCACCCCCTTTACCTCGCGCCCCGTCAGGGGCGGGCTTTATTGTCCTGTTTATTGGACTTGCTCTGTGGTATCTTGAATCTGTCCAGAAACAAGTCTCCCAAGAGCGGCGTTCAGATTTTCCTCCGCGCCCTTTGGCTCCTTCCGCCTGAGGATTTTATGGAACAGGTTCGCCAACACGAAGATCTGTCTACTGATTTAGCCAACGCTATGCAAAAGGATTTACGAAAGTAGGTCATCCACCATAACAGCCAGCAACGCAACGGTTAGAAGCAAAGCTGGGGCGGCAATCAACCAGGGCCTATTGCTTTCCGGGTTCTCTCTTATTAGGTGACAAGCGGCCAGGGCAGAAAACATAAATGCCAATGCCATGATTAGATAAACCAGCAAGCGAACCGTAAGCAACGACACTCACCCCCCTTCATTTCCACCAATTCCACCCACCTCCTTCCTTATTCACCGTTTTTCTGTGTTGCGATTGTCCCGCCGATGGGTTATACTTTCCCCAAAGGGGGTATTTGCATGGTAACGACATCCATACTTAAATCTAACAACGGGGAATGTCCCTTGTGGGCTGTTGATGTATCAGTTTGCGGGTGGTATAGAGAGACAGAAGGCGGCATATGGCAATTCCTCCGAGCCGAGTGCCCTATTATTGAAAACGCAAAACTGCCTCTACATAAGCAAGACCCAAGATACAAACTGATGTTTTGTAAGGACAAATTTTCTTGTCCACTTTACTCGCAGTTCCAGCCAAAGATCACGAAGGGCATATAGCGGAACACCTTTTCGCAGGTCTCCGGTTCCCTTGTCAGTTTATGCTTTGCAATCACAAACGCCAGATCTTCCCCCAAGGCCTTAAATTCGTTCGGGCCAAGAATCTTGTCTAGTTCGTCCCCGAGCGCCGTCTGTTCGGCGCTCTTTTTCTTTTCGTCCATCGGGTTCACCCCTTTCTATCAGTCCTGTTTATTGGGCTTTATCTTTGGTATCATGCTCGCTAAGAAGATCATCAACAGTGACACCATATAATCGAGCAATCTCAAGAAGTCTTTTGGCGTTTGGCCTAGTTACTCCGGTTTCCCATTGGTATACTGCGGCATCTGATACACCTATATTTTTCATTACTTGACTTACAGAAAGCCCAGCCGAGATACGTGCATCACGGAATCCCATTTTTTCACCTCCGAACACTAAGTTTTACTTGACAATTCGATAGACTTAGCTTAATATAGGAAGTGCCAACAACTTATATTATGCAAAGTCCGATTTTGCGTGGGCTAGGTTTTTCTTTGCCATCGCTTCAAAAACTAGTATATACTAAGTTTTTCTGATTGTCAAGAATAAATTAGTATTTGCTAGGCGGCGTTTTTACCAAACTGGAGGAAAGTATTATGGGTAATTCGCCAATTGTCAGCAGAATCAACGGTTTGCTTGCTGAGAAAGGGATTTCAAAGCGAGACTTCTATCGAGATTGTGGAATAACTTCTGCATCCTACTCTTTATGGAATACTGGAAAAACAACTCCAAGAATGAAGAACTTAGAAGTCATAGCCAATTATCTTGAAACAACAACGGATTATTTATTAACCGGACTTGGTGAAAAAGAAAAAGCGCCCACCCAGGAGGGTGAGCGCGAGATTGATGACCGCCAAATGAAAGCGGCATTTTTAGGAGGACTAGCCAATGGTCTTTCTGATGAAGAAATCGACGAATATTGGGACGATGCAAGAGACTACATCGGCTTCAAAATCCAGCAGAAAAAGAACAGGTCTAATTGATTTGTACAACTATGCCGAAGAGAAAGGCATAGTTGTTGACTGGGTTCCCATGCGTAGGGCGGACTCTCTTTCTGCCGAGTTGCCAGATGGATCGCTTTGTATTGCCATGGATCCTTGGAAGATGGAGAGCATATCGAAAGAGACTGTTGCTCTTGGACATGAACTAGGGCATTGTTGTACTGGCTCTTTTTACAATCGCTTTGCAAAGCGGGACATCATGCAGAAGCATGAAAATCGAGCTGATAAGTGGGCCATAAAGAAGCTTATCCCTGCGGAAGACCTGGACTCGGCTATAGCAGAGGGCCATACAGAGCTTTGGGATCTGGCTGAATATTTTGGTGTGACTGAGGACTTCATGCGCAAAGCCGTCTGCTGGTACACGCACGGGAATCTAGCGACAGAATTGTATTTTTAGTAACCTGCCGCGGAGGAGCAGTAAAATAGAGAGGAGGGGACTAGAAACATGGCTACCAATTCTGTTATTGCAGAGAAGTTGCTTGATAAATCCAAAGAAGCTTTCCTTTTAGCTATTGAGGTATACAATAAACCGTCTATCCGATACAGGGTCGAGGGGTTTAGCTTTTTTATCTGTAACGCCTGGGAGCTTATGCTCAAGGCTCACATCATCAATACATTAGGTGAACATGAAATTTATTATAGGGATAACCCAAATCGCACTATTACGTTAGAAAATTGTATTAAAATAGTTTTTACAAATGAGCATGCCCCAATTCGCAAAAACCTATTGCGCATAGTCGAGCTTCGGAATACAAGTACTCATTTTATCGTGGAAGAATATGAGATGGTATATATCCCCCTTTTTCAAGCATGTATATTTAATTTTACGGAAAAAATGTCTGAGTTTCATGGGATAGATATGACATCCGTAGTCCCGCAAAATTTTTTAGCGCTATCTGTGAGTATGTGTGGGTTAAACGAAGCAGAGATAAGGGCTAAATACCCAGGGCAAATCTCAGAAAAATTACTATCAACAAGCAAAGTAATTGATTCAGAAATTTTGCATAATAATAGCGATTTTGCTATCCGTGTCGAACATTATCATTACCTTACAAAGGATAGGCGAAAGGCTACAGAAACCTTTGGTATAGCGAATGATTCGGATGCAAAAATACAAATAATTAAAGAACTTAAAGACCCAAACGACTCTTTTAAATATACCGCTAAAAAATGCCTAAAAGAGGTAAATAGCCGGCTTTTACGGGCTAAAGTTCAACTGCTATACAATGGATCTGCGGTCTCCTTCAATATGTATCACTTCAATTTATTTACTACTTACTACTCCATGAAAGAAAACCCTAAATTTTGCTACATATTTAGGGTCAATGCTGCGCCGACATATAGCTATTCGATTCAAGCCATCGACTTTATTGCGGATGAAATAAAAAAAGACCCCAGAAATATTATCCGAAGTCTCAAAGAGCAGCTAAAGAAAAAAAGACGCTAACCCCAGGAGCTTGGGATTCTTGGTGATGCCACCTACTCCCATTCGGGAACCCAGCTTTTATCCTTCACGAGTTAGCTTGGCTATAGTATATACAAAACAAAGGTGTTTGTCAATGTAATATGTTGTAAGAAACCGCCCCCGGTGCTACCAACACCGGAGGAGAATACGATACAGGATGCTACCAACATCCTGTACCAAGCAAAATGCCCCAGCCGCAAAACCAAGGCACCTTTGCGCCCTTACAGTGCCCCATAGAAGCCATACAGTCCAGTGGCAACTTCTGCGGACTCTAAACGCGCTTGGGCTAGTTCACTCGCCTGCTTGCCATTTATCCGGGCCAGAGCACAGGCATCATTTTCATAGTATGCTTTTAAGTCCCGCATTGCCTCAATGGTGGCTGTGAGGATATCCGTGGGGATAGAATATCTTACATCCTCCAGTTTCATGTATTACCCTCCTTCATATTGTTTTTCAGTTGTCAGGAATCCCATCCTTGTACCCGGCACGGCCTTGACGACGCTATACTGAACTTGGCCCGCATTTTGCGGACTTCCCTATCCAGCAGGTATCCTGTCTGATTATTCAGTTGTAATAGAGCATTTTCTGTCAACTATAATAACCTATCTCTAGGTCAAAGTAAATGCAGAATAATGACCAATATTTAGGTCTACTCTTTGTGTATAATTGACCTATCTTTAGGTTTTCGCAGTGACTTTCAGATGCTACTATAGGAGTTGGACGTGTATGGCAATATCTTTTAAAAAACTATTAGTCCTGCTAAATGAACGACAAATCAGTCTATACCATTTAAAGCGCGATAAAGTTATCGGAACAGCAACACTAGATAAAATTAGAAAAGACGAAGGGAATATAGATACTCGCTCAATAGACCGTATATGTGATTACTTAAATTGCCAGCCTGGAGATATTATGGAATTTATTAAAAAATAAAAGAACCGCCCTGGGCTGGCACCCAAGGCGGTTCTAGAGGAGCAGTAAACTTTGTACGGCCTACTGCTCCTCTATTTTGCCATGCAAAAGGAGGAAAGTCAATGTATACTGGTAAAAACCCCAATGGGGAAGGTAGTTTGAGGCAAAGAAAAGACGGTCGTTGGGAGTTTCGCGTCAAAGTTGAAGGTCGCACCACCCCCCTCTCCTTTTACTCCAAAGATAAAGATGGCCGCGGTGCCAAAAAGAAATACAGGGACTGGCTGAGAGAGAGTGGCGGCGAAGCGGTTGAGAGCGTCAAGACTGTAGAAAAATGGACCCGCACTTGGCTTGAAGTCAGTAAAAAGGGGCGTGTCGCCCCCAAAACATACGAAAACTATGAGTATTATATCGAAAAATTTATTTTACCAGAGATCGGGCGTATGAAACTGGATTCCGTGCGGCCTGTACACATCGAACAGATCTTTGCAAAGGCTGCAAGTTTATCCCACTCAGCTCGAAATGAGATCAAGGTCTGCCTCAACGGTATCTTCAAGTCCGCACGAAAAAACCGTCTGTGTAAGGCCAATCCAGCAGAAGATATATCCCTCACCCGGGACCCAGCGAAACCCCCAAAGGTACATACCCTAGAGGAAGTACGTGCCATCCTCACTTACGCTCCCTCTCACAAATGGGGGGCTTATGTGGAATTGGCCCTCTATACCGGACTGCGCACCGAGGAGCTGTGCGGCCTCATGTGGTCCGATGTTGATCTCCAAGCTGGTACCCTCACCATTCGCCGGGTAGTAGCCGAGGTCGAGAACGACGACCCAGACGCTCTCATGCATCCAGATAAGACAGGCCAAGTGAAGCGTCGCCGAAAGTACGCCTTGGTCGATACTACCAAGAGCCGGAGAGAACGCGTGGTGGCCCTAAATGACGCAGGTACCGATGTGGTTAAGTCAATCCCCAAAAACGGCCTTTATGTCCTCCCAGGGCCTGACGGCGGATTCTTGAGGCCACCTGTATTCGCCCATCGTTATGCCGCCGTCCTTCGGGATCTTAACGCCACTCTACCAAAGGATCAGCAGGTGCAACAGCTTTCTCCGCACAAAGCCCGACACACTTACGCCACAGCCTTGTTGGAGGGTGGAGCTAGTATTCGCTCAGTGCAGGACCAGTTGGGTCACGCCAAATTATCCACTACCCAAATCTACACTCATGTGGACTTGGAGGCCCGAAAGAATAATGTAGTCAAGTTGGCATACTAAGTGCCAGCTTCCTCCATTGCTTTGTCTATCGCCTCGTTTATAAATCTATTTGTACTTTTCCCTTGAGACTTTGCATATTCTGCAATTATCCGTCGCTTTCCCTTCGGTACAATGAGGTCAATTCTGTCATACGCCTTTTTGTTATAGCGAGAGGTCGCTTCCTTCTGTGCCTCTGAGTATGCCAATGACCTCACCCCTTTTCATGGTATGGTCATTATACTTATACTACTGGAAGTATTGTATAATTCCATAAGTATATATTTGTTATAAGTAACCGTTTTTATACTTATGGAAGTATGATATAATAAGAAAACCGGGTAGGAGTTGGTGCCTCCTACCCGGCAAGGACTTACTCTAGCATATCCAGAACGGCATCTTTTAGGTGCAGCGGTGAGAGGCTATACCTGTTGAATGCCATGACCATGCGAAAGACCAGTTCCGCATCGGTCGATACGTCCTGGAGGATCTGCACGGGGCCTTGATGGAGCAGGCCATAAGCTACGATATCGTAGCTATAGTACGTGCCGACCTCTGGGGCGTATTTTTTTCTTCTAAAGATAAAGTAAGAAATAGGCAAGATGTTTCATCCTTTCTCTCTTTCTATTAGGATGCATCAAGCCTTTGGAGGCCCCCGACACCGTACCGGAGGGCCTCTTTTTTCTACCCAAATTCTGACCCAAATATTTAAGTTTTTAATTGATTTATTTGGGTCAGTTTGGATAATTTGAAAAAATAGGAAATTGGCTGTATAGCCATTCCAGGCGCTCTGCCAGCGCATAGAAAAATCCCCCGCATCTATTGGGATGCAAGGGATTTACAAAATAAAACGCCCCACCTACTGGCAGGACGTTTTATTGGTGGAGGAGGGTGGATTCGAACCACCGAAGCGAATCGCAACAGATTTACAGTCTGCCCCCTTTGGCCACTCGGGAACTCCTCCGTATGAACTTGTTGGAGCTGGTGGACGGACTCGAACCCCCGACCGGTTGATTACAAATCAACTGCTCTACCAACTGAGCTACACCAGCATACCAGCTCGTCCACAGCGAAGGTTAGTTTAACAGACACGGAGGGATTTGTCAAGGGAAAGTGGTATATTTTTTTACAAATTTTTTTCGGGAGGAATGTGCCATCCAGCCAGAGGTATGGGCGGATCCGCTGCGGGATGTGCAGCGGGTTCCGCCGCGGGACTGGTGCCCCCGGTGCCGCTCAGAGCTCTACAGCGGGGAGCGGGAACTCTGTCCCGCCTGCCTGGCCGAGCTGGAGCGCGGCCGCACACAACAAGAGGAGGAGAACAGACACACAAATGACCTTACTGGAATTATCGGGCGAATACCGCGCCAGTGCCGCCGCCCTGCGGGAGCGGGTGCTGCTCCTGGAGCACCGGCTGAGAGGGGTGGACGGGGACGGACGCCGTCTGCTGGAGGGGCGTATCCGGCTGCTGCGCGCCATGGGCCGGGCGGCCCGGGAGCTGGCCGTCCTGTGTGAGCGCTACTACGAGAGGGGGTACTGCCGCAATGGCAAATACACGCTATAGGCGGGGCGGGGCCTACGCCGCCGACATGGCGGTATACGCCCGCGCCATGGCCGCCGATAACTCCGCCCAGCTCAGCCGGGTGAAACGCAACCTGGTGCGGGCGCTGCGGGAGGACGTGACTCCCCGCCAGCGGGAGGTGCTGCTGCTCTACTACGCCGAGCAGCTCAACACCCGCCAGATCGGGGAAAAGCTGGGGGTGGACAAGTCCACCGTAGCCCGCACCATCAAGCGGGGGGAGGCCCGGCTGCGCCGCTGCCTGCGGTACGGCGCGGAGGCCTTTCTGAACGCGGCGGCGGAGGGACCGCCCTGATTTTTCTACACCCACGGAGTGGGTGAAAGGTTGAATGGCCGGCCGTTCCGTGGTATACTGTCTCCCGAATGAAAATCGCCGTTTTTCGCAAAGGGAGGCCGAGGCATTGGAACTTAATCTCACACAGAAGCAGGTGCAGACCCTGTCCCCCCAAATGATGCAGTCCATGGAGATTCTACAGATGGGCTCCCAGGAGCTTCTGGAATACATCGAGGAGGCGGTGCAGGAAAACCCGGTGCTGGAGCCGGAGGAGACCTATGACAAGCAGGACGAGTTCTCCGTCCTCCGCCGCAAGCTGGAGTGGCTGGAGTCCACCGACCCGCAGAACCGCTACTACCACCAGCAGGACACCGAGGAGGAGGACAGCCCCCTTAACAACTTCGGCACCGTACAGGACGACGACGAGAACCTCTACTATTATGTCCTCTCCCAGCTCCGGGTACTGGAGCTGGAGCCAGAGGTGATGGACGCCGGGGTGTTCCTGGTGGAGAGTCTCAATCAGAACGGCTGGCTGGACGAGCCTCTGGAGGCCCTGGCTGCCGGCCACGGCTGCGGGCCGGAGGTCATGGCCCAGGCCCTGGAGGTGGTACAGTCCCTGGAGCCCGCCGGCGTGGGGGCCCGGGATCTGGCCGAGTGCCTCAAGCTCCAGCTCGTGCGCCGCACGCCGGTGAACGAGCTGGCGGTACGTATTGTGGAGCGCCACCTGGACGCCCTGTCCAAGAGCCGCTACGGCCTCATTGCCCGGGAACTGAAAGCCAGTCCTGAGGAGGTGCGTGCCGCCTGCGACGTGATCCGCTCCCTCAACCCCCGCCCCGGAACCGGCTTCGCCGCCCGGGAGAATCTAACCTACATCAACCCCGACATCATCGTGGTCAGCTTCCCCGACCACTTCGAGCTGCTGACCAATGACTATTACTTCCCCACCCTCAACATCAGCGGATACTACACCCGCCTGATGAAGGAGAGTGACGACAGCCAGGTGAAGGACTATCTGACCGGCAAGGTGCGCCAGGCCAAGTGGATGGTCAAGGCCATCGAGCAGCGCCGCTCCACCCTCATGGCGTGCGCCGAGTGTATTCTGGAATTCCAGGAGTCCTTTTTCCGCAAGGGGCCCGGCCACCTGGTTCCCCTGTCCCTGGCCGACGTGGCCGAGCGCATCGGCGTCCACGAGTCCACAGTGAGCCGGGCGGTAAAGGAGAAGTATATCCAGTGCTCCATGGGTGTCTATCCCCTGAGCTACTTTTTCTCCCGCAGCCTGGGCCCCGCCGCCGGCGACGAGGCCGCCTCCCCCGACGCGGCCAAGGCGCTGCTGAAGAAGCTTATCGCCGGGGAGGACAAGAAAAAGCCCCTGTC
>OLIH01000537.1_pt1 | contig 21370 bp, 14 predicted proteins | sample 1609721 | NCBI WGS metagenome assembly OLIH01 (sample SAMEA4350157, study PRJEB24818) | metagenome | biome: human; feature: gut; material: faeces | place: Denmark | collected 2013-09
GATATTACACTTATGGATGCTTCTGATGCAGCAGACTATGTACAGGAGCTTGCCGGAGAAAGCGCAAGTATCATCTTTGGTGCTATGTATGATGATACGAAGTCTGATGAATGTACGATTACTGTTATCGCAACAGGTCTTCACAATGTCGGAGGCAGTGCTTCCAAGTTAAAAGCAAGACTGGAAGGACAGCAGAAAGTCGGATCTATACTTCCGAACGGTGAGTCTCCGGTAAGAAGCCGCCTTGACGGGGAAAAGAGATCTGTAGGTACAGGAAGCACGTCCAGACCGCAGGGAGGCACGATGCCGACCCTTCAGCCGAGGACTCCGTCCAGCAATGTAAAAGAACAGACAATCAAGATTCCGGATTTCTTTAAGAAATAAGGATACATAAGCTACAGAATAATATTAAAGCTCTGTGTGGACAATATAGTTTCACACAGAGCTTTTTTCTTTGCAGAAAATGCTGTGTTTTTATACATGTCGAAATATATGTTTTTCATCTGTCATTATCTGACAAATTTTATTCCAGTTCAGGCGATATAATAAATCCCGGATCGTTACCGGAGGGAAAGAAGGTGAGACATGTACTATGAATTGTACATAGATGTTTTTTTTCTGGAGAATTTCATGATGGACAGTCTTCTCCTTCTGATTATAAACCGTGTGATGAATAATGGACGGCCACCGGGCCGTATCCTTCTGGGCGGTATAACAGGCAGCCTCCTGACATGTCTGGTGGTTGCCGTTGCGATTCCTCCGGCAGTCAGAACGATCATTTTTCATACGCTCGTCAACAGCGCGATGCTCTTTGCAGGACTCCGGATCAGGCGGTTCTCACAGTTTGTACAGGCATTTCTGCTGCTCTATGCGGCAGCGGTCATAACAGGAGGAATAATGCAGATATTCCGCCCGTATATGCGTTATATAAGCCTGTTTTATGCGGCGGCTTTTTTCAGCTATGCAGGTTTCCTGAAACTGTGGAGGCTTATTGTTCACATGTACAGACGACAGAGCAGGATACTGAAGGTGACGCTGTACACAGAGAAGGGAGAACGGTCCGTAAAAGCTCTTCTGGATACGGGGAACGAACTGAGAGACTGTTATACAGGGGAACCGGTAAATGTCATAGCTCCGGAGACTGCGGCGTTTATATCGGATCATATAGAACTGGAAAAAGGATTCCGTATGATTCCATATCACTGCATCAGCGGAGAATCTGTGATGAAAGTATTTCGAGTGGAAAAAATGTGTGTTCACATGGAAGAGGAGAGATGGATAGAAAATCCTCTGCTCGGGATAGGAGAGGAGAGACTGTCCGGAGACGAAGAGTATGAAATGATTCTGAATCCGGCGGTTTTTACCGGATAAGATCATAATTTAATATAATCATTAGGAGGAGACTGGATGTTAGGAAATGCAGCAGTTCCGCGTCCGTTCAGGATGCGGATCATACCGGATATCAGGAGCCTGATATTTGGAAACGGAAAAGAAATCCATTATATAGGAGGGACAGAGATACTTCCGCCGCCGTTGGAGCGAGGACAGGAAAAGGAGATGATCAGCCGTCTCGGAACAGAATGCGATGAAAAAGCAAAGAAGGTACTTATCGAGCATAATCTCCGTCTGGTCGTGTATATTGCCAAGAAATTTGATAATACAGGAGTGGGTGTAGAAGATCTGATATCCATAGGAACTATCGGGCTGATTAAGGCGATCAATACATTTAACCCGACTAAGAAGATAAAACTGGCAACCTATGCTTCACGGTGCATAGAAAATGAGATACTCATGTACCTCAGGCGGAATAGCAAGACAAAGCTGGAAGTGTCCATAGACGAGCCGCTTAATGTAGACTGGGACGGGAATGAACTCCTTCTGTCAGATATCCTGGGAACGGACGAAGACACAATATACCGCGATCTCGAAAATGAGGTGGAACGGAAGCTTCTTGTCCGTGCTCTTAATAAACTGTCCAGCAGAGAAAAGATGATCGTGAAGATGCGTTTCGGACTGGATAATCCTGAGGGAAGGGAAAAGACACAGAAAGAAGTGGCGGATCTTCTCGGAATCTCGCAGTCATATATCTCCAGACTGGAGAAAAAGATCATGCAGAGGTTGAAACGGGAGATGGTGCGCTACGAATAAATAAATTTCGATTTTTCGGACTGATAAAGTATCCGCCGGGAGGCAGGTATTGCTAACGCACACATTTTCATTCGGTCGCAGCGTAACGGTACATAAGAGCGCAAAAAACGCGCTCTAAGTGCCGACGCTGCTCCAACGATGCGTACACAATACCTGCCTCCCGGCTGCTTTCTTCCCAGTGCGAAATCGAAATATATCTACATATTGTAGTAGTGCGCATAGATCCCGTTCTGCTGCAGCAGCGATTCATGGGTTCCGCGTTCAGCGATCCCATCCTCTGTGATGACGATGATCTCGTCGGCATTTCGGATGGTGGAGAGGCGGTGGGCGATGGTGATGGTCGTCCGGCCTTCGGAGAGTTCCTCCAGACTCTGTTGGATCCAGCGTTCGCTCTCGTTGTCCAGGGCGCTGGTTGCTTCGTCAAGAACGAGGATCGGCGGATTCTTCAGGAATACCCGGGCAATGGAGATGCGCTGTTTTTGTCCGCCGGAGAGACGCGCGCCGCGCTCGCCGACAAAGGTGTCATAACCGTCCGGCAGTTCTTCGATGAAATCGTGGATATTGGCACGCTTTGCGGCTTCAATGATTTCTTCCATAGATGCGCCGGGTTTTCCGTATGCAATATTTTCACGTATTGTGCCTGCGAAAAGGTAGACATCCTGCTGTACCATGCCGATCTGAGTTCTCAGGCTCTTAAGAGTCAGTGTGCGGACATCTTTGCCGTCGATCGTGATCCGCCCGCCTGTTACATCGTAGAATCTGGGAAGGAGAGAGCAGATAGTGGTTTTCCCGCTTCCTGACGGGCCTACAAGGGCGATGGATTTTCCGGCCGGGATTTCAAAGGATACATGGGATAGTACCGGTGTGTCGTCGTCACTGTAATGGAAGGACACGTCTTCATAGCAGACACGGCCTTTCACGTCGGTGAGCGGTTTTGCATCCGGGGCATCGACGATCTCAGGTTCTGTCTCCATCACGTCCAGGAACCGGCGGAATCCGGCGAGACCTTTCTGCATCATCTCGATCAGTTCTACAAGGATCTGGATCGGGCTGATAAAGATGCCGATGTAAAGGGCATACATTGCGAGATCTGTTACATTCATGAGATTGCGGGCAATGAGATATCCGCCGAATACAAGCGTTACGAGATACATCATTCCCTGGAAGAAAAGGTTCCACCCCATGAAATTTCCCATGCAGTTATAATTGTTCCGTTTGGAGATGAGAAATGCATGGTTGCTTTTTCTGAATTTTTCGCGCTCGATTTCTTCATTAGCAAAAGACTGGACAACGCGGATGCCTGCCAGTGTATCCTGCAGACTGGAATTGACGTCGCCGATCTTTCTGCGGTTCTCCATGAATGTCTCCTGCATCCGCTGATTCTGGCGGAAAGAGAAAATGAACATACACAGAACGAGAACGACGAGGGGAAGTGCAAGCCGCCAGTTAATGAGGAACAGGAAGATGAAAGAGCCGACGATCTTTACCACGGAGATAAAGAGATTTTCAGGACCGTGGTGCGCGAACTCCGCGATATCGAACAGGTCTGAGACGAGCTTGCTCATCATCTGCCCGGAATTGTTCTGACTATAGTAGGAAAAGGACAGCTTCTCATAGTGATCAAAGAGCTGCTGGCGCATATCACGTTCCATGTTGGCGCCCATCATATGTCCCTGATAACTTACATAGTACTTACATAGACTCTGGATGATATACATAGCCAGAAGCCCCAGGGCAATCCAGGGCAGAGTTCCGAGGATCGTGCCGCTGTCTCTGGTGAAGAGCGTGTTTGTCATTGTGCGCAGGATCTGCGGGTATGCCAGATCTACGATGCTGATGAAAGCGGCGCAGATAAGGTCAATAAAAAAGACCGCTTTGTACGGCGCATAATAATCTATGAATTTTCTGATCGTGTGCATTGTATCACTCCTTGTTTCGTTTTTATTCTGTTGACCATATTAGCATATCATTTTCTGCTTGACAAGAAGTTCCATTCTGTAATAACGTATGGATGTATGACTGCAGTTTAACGAAAGAGAGAAGAGTATGAGACTTTATTTAGCCCCGCTTGAGGGAATTACGGGCTGGATCTTCCGCAGCGTCGTCCATGAATGTTTCGGAGGATTTGACAAATATTTCGTGCCGTTTATCCGGCCGAATCAGATGGGGCACTTCAGTGCCAGAGAGAAGAAGGATATACTGCCGGAACACAATGAAGGAATGTATACGGTTCCTCAGATTCTTACGAACAGACCCGAGGACTTTATACGGACGGCATATAAACTCGGTGAGTACGGATATAAAGAAATCAATCTTAATCTGGGATGCCCGTCCAAGACCGTTGTGACAAAGGGGAGAGGAGCCGGTTTCCTTGGGGATCCGGACAGACTGGACGCTTTTCTGTACGAGGTGTTTAAAAAATGCGAGATCCGCATCTCTATCAAGACAAGGCTGGGGATGGAAGCGCCGGAAGAGTTTCATCATCTCCTGGAGATATATAATAAATATCCATTGGAGGAGCTGATCATTCATCCGAGGGTACAGAAGGATTTCTATAGAAATACTCCGAATATAGGAGTGTTTACGGAAGCCCGGGCAAAGAGCAGGAATCCGGTATGCTATAACGGAGATATTTTTACTGCTGAGGATTATGATTGTTTTACAAAGATGCAGCCGGACGTGGACTGTATCATGACAGGCAGGGGAGTTCTGGCCGATCCTGCGCTGGGGCGTGAGATCCGGGGAGGGGCAAAAGCAGATGCGGCGGAACTGCGGCGTTTCCATGACCTTCTGTATGCGGGATACTGTGAAGAAATGTCCGGTGACAGGACAATCCTTTATAAGATGAAAGAGTTATGGACATATCTTGCTCCTGTATTTACAAACTATAAGAAATACGCAAAGAAAATAAAAAAAGCGGAGAAATGTGCGGTATATGAAAAGATTATAGACGATCTGTTTGAAAATGAAGAGATCAGCGTATCCTGATGCATCGGATACGCTGATCTTCTGTTATACTATAATATCAGTCCTGCTTCTGCGCCGCTGTCTCGTTCTGCCTCTTGAGAGCGGCCTCGACAAATCCTTTGAAGAGAGGATGCGGCCTGTTAGGTCTGGACTTAAGCTCCGGATGTGCCTGTGTCGCTATAAACCACGGATGGGACGGAATTTCTATCATCTCAACGATGCGGCTGTCCGGGGAGAGTCCGCACAGTGACATTCCGTGTTCTTCCAGAACATCGCGGTAATCGTTATTTACTTCATAACGGTGGCGGTGACGCTCACTGATCTCTTTTGTTCCGTACAGTTTCTCGGCAAGAGAGCCTTCTTTGAGTACGCACGGATAAGCGCCAAGACGGAGTGTGCCGCCGATGTCTTCTACGCCGATCTGATCCGGCATAATATGGATGACCGGATGAGTGGTATCAGGTTTAAGCTCCATACTGTGTGCGTCATGATATCCGATTACATTTCTTGCAAATTCTACGATGGCAAGCTGCATGCCAAGGCAGAGGCCGAGGAATGGGATATTATGTGTGCGGGCATATTTGATGGCTGTGATTTTGCCCTCGATTCCTCTGTGTCCGAAGCCGCCTGGAACGAGAATGCCGCTGACGTCAGAGAAAATTTCTTCCGCATTTTCTTCAGTGACTGTCTCGGAGTCAACCCATTTGATGTTTACTGTAGTATGGGAGTAGATGCCTCCGTGTTTCAATGCCTCTACGACACTGATGTAGGCGTCGTGCAGCTGTATATATTTTCCTACAAGGGCAACGGTTACTTCCTGAGTCGGGTGACGCAGGTTTTCCACCATCTCAGTCCAGTCTTTGAGATCCGGTTCAGGGCAGTCCAGATGAAGGCATTCACAGACTACCTGTGCAAGATGTTCTTTTTCCATTGCCAGAGGAGCCTCGTAGAGATACTCAACGTCCAGATTCTGGAGTACGTGGCTTGCCGGCAGGTTGCAGAAAAGAGAAATCTTGTCTTTCATGCCCGAATCAAGAGGATACTCGGAACGGCACACGATGATATCCGGCTGAATTCCCATTCCCTGCAGCTCTTTTACGCTGGCCTGTGTAGGTTTGGTCTTCATCTCCTGGGAAGCGCGCAGATAAGGAATCAGTGTCACGTGGATGAGGATGACATTTTCCGCACCTTTCTCATGCTGAAACTGACGGATGGATTCAAGGAAAGGCTGGCTCTCGATGTCTCCGACCGTGCCGCCCACTTCAATGATGGCGATTTCCGTATCGGTTGCAGCGGGATTGCGGTAGAATCTGCTCTTGATTTCGTTTGTGATATGGGGGATGACCTGTACGGTTCCTCCGCCGAAGTCGCCGCGGCGCTCTTTCTGAAGAACAGACCAGTAGATCTTGCCGGTCGTGACGTTAGAGTTCTTGGTAAGGCTCTCGTCGATGAAGCGCTCATAGTGTCCAAGATCCAGATCAGTCTCCGCACCGTCGTCTGTTACGAAGACTTCACCGTGCTGGACCGGATTCATTGTACCCGGATCGATGTTGATATAAGGATCGAATTTCTGCATGGTAACGGTATATCCGCGGGCTTTTAACAGCCGCCCGAGAGAAGCGGCCGTTATCCCTTTGCCGAGACCGGATACAACGCCGCCGGTAACAAAAACGTATTTTACTGCCATAATAGATGCCCTCCTGTGGTATAAATATCTGATGAACGGTAAAACCGGTTCCTGAAAAAAGAGTACAGTCTGACTATGGACGGAAAACCGCATCTTTGCGGTCTGATCCATACGTATAGTCAGACTGTAAAACAAAATAATACTTATATAGTATACAACAGAAATTATAGAAAGTACAGAGTTTTTTATGAAAGGAGTATATGTTCGTATACTGCCTCGCATGTGAGCTGTACGCCCAGTTTCTTGAAGATCTTGATATCTACGTCCGAGAGCATTACGGAAGTGTGAGCCTGACATCCGTCCAGCTTCGGAAGCTGAGAGAGTGCAAGGCGCGCTTCCGCGCTGTCAGCCGCGCTGGCGGAGAGCGCAATCAGTACTTCGTCAGTGTGCAGACGCGGGTTTTTGCTCTTTAAGTAGTCCACTTTTAGTTTCTGGATCGGCTCAATGGACTGGGGAGAGATGATGTGCCGTTCGTGGTCAATGCCGGCGAGGGCTTTCAGCACGTTCAGTAGCAGCGCCGCGGACGCACCGAGCAGCTTAGTTGTCTTTCCGGTTATGATACGTCCGTCCTCGAGTTCAAGCGCGGCTGCCGGTCCGCCGGTCTCTTTTGCACGTTTCTGCGCTTCGACAGCAACTCTGCGGTCTGCGACGGTAATACCTGCCATATTCATGAGAAGCTCGATTTTCTCCGCTTCTTTTTCAGAGGCATCGCCTTTTACCAGTGCGTTCAGTGCGGCGTAATAGCGGCGGATGATTTCCTGTTTGGAAGCTTCGCGGCAGACTTCATCATCGCAGATGCAGTTGCCCGCCATATTGACGCCCATGTCTGTAGGGGATTTGTAAGGACTTTCCCCGTAGATCTTTTCAAAGATCGTGTTCAGGACAGGGAAGATCTCTACGTCCCGGTTATAGTTGACAGTAGTTTCGCCATAGGCTTCCAGGTGGAAAGGATCGATCATATTTACATCATTTAAGTCGGCTGTAGCCGCTTCGTATGCGAGATTAACCGGATGTTTAAGCGGCAGATTCCAGATCGGGAATGTCTCGAACTTGGCGTATCCCGCATGGATGCCTCTCTTGTGTTCATGATAGAGCTGGGAGAGACAGGTAGCCATTTTTCCGCTTCCGGGTCCCGGAGCTGTTACGATGACGAGCGGTCGTGTTGTCTTGATATAATCGTTCTTTCCGTAGCCTTCATCGCTGATGATCAGCGGAATATTGGACGGATATCCCGGGATAATATAGTGGAGATATACCGGAATATTCATGTTTTCCAGTCTGTTTTTGAACAGAAGGGCACTTTCCTGACCGGAGAACTGGGTAATCGTTACGCTGCCCACATAAAGTCCCTGATCGCGGTATGTCTGGATCAGACGGAGAACATCTGTGTCGTAGGTAATGCCGAGGTCGCCGCGAACTTTATTTTTTTCAATGTCCTTTGCGCTGATGACGATGACGATCTCGGCCTGATCGCTGAGTTCTTTTAAAAGTCTCAGTTTACTGTCCGGAGCAAAGCCGGGAAGTACGCGGGAGGCGTGATAGTCGTCGAAGAGTTTTCCCCCGAATTCCAGATAAAGTTTGTTGTCGAATTTTCCAATCCGTTCCCGAATGTGTTCAGACTGCATTTTCAGATATTTCTTATTGTCAAAACCGATTTTCATATTTTCCTCATTCCTTTGTATTTATTCTGTATCCGTGAGTGGATGACGCATCTGACGCGCCGGAAGATAACAGGACATATTCCGTACCCAGTATACTATAAAAAGTCATGGATTTACAATATTTTCATAATGTTTTTGTTGATTTATGCAAAACCTGTCTTTATAATAATAATAGCTGTTTTTAGGAGGAATATAATGGACAATAATAATAAAAATAAAGACCCGAATCATAACCGGCAGGGCTGGGGAATTATCCTCGTAACAACCCTGCTGGTCACTTTTATGGTGATGGGATTATACTCGATGATGCGGGGATCCGGTCCGGAACAGATCAGCTATGATAAGTTCCTTTCTCTGATTGATGAAGGCGAAGTTCAGGAGGTAAATCTTTACAGTGACCGGATCTATATCACACTGACTGACGAGGCGCGTCAGAAAGAGTTTAAGAAATCCGGACAGACAGGCATTCCGGAAAATGTCTGGAGCCAGCTCCAGGAACAGATGCAGTCGGACAGCAGTACCGGAGAAGAGAGCGAGAGAGATCCGGATTATTATACTGGATATGTCAACGATTACACTCTGACTGACAAACTCGAGGAAGCAGGAGTCAAATTCGGAAGTGAACCTGCCGATACAGTCGGGCAGACTCTTCTCGAGCTGTTTATAACCGTCATCCTTCCGATCGGTCTGATGGCGGGAATGCTCATCTGGCTGATGCGGAAGATGACCAAAGGCGGAGGCGTGATGGGCATTGGCAAGAGCAATGCCAAGATGTATATGGAGAAAGAGACCGGAGTTACTTTTCAGGATGTGGCCGGTGAGGATGAGGCAAAAGAATCACTTCAGGAAGTGGTGGATTTCCTTCACAATCCGGGAAAATACAGCGGCATCGGTGCAAAGCTTCCGAAGGGAGCGCTGCTTGTAGGCCCTCCCGGAACCGGTAAGACGCTCCTTGCCAAAGCAGTGGCAGGCGAGGCAAAAGTACCGTTCTTCTCATTGTCCGGATCAGCGTTTGTAGAGATGTATGTTGGTGTCGGAGCTTCCCGTGTCCGCGACTTGTTCAAACAGGCCCAGCAGCAGGCCCCGTGTATTGTGTTTATCGATGAGATCGACGCCATCGGAAAGACCCGTGATTCTTCGCTCGGCGGAAATGATGAGAGAGAACAGACGCTCAATCAGCTCCTTGCGGAGATGGACGGATTTGATACAAACAAAGGTCTCCTGATCCTGGCGGCAACGAACCGTCCGGAGATCCTGGATCCGGCGCTTCTGCGTCCGGGACGTTTCGACCGGCGGATTATCGTGGACAAACCGGATCTGAAAGGCCGTGTGGAGATCTTGAAAGTACATGCAAAAGATGTGCGTATGGATGAGAGCGTGGACCTCGAAGCAATCGCACTTGCGACTTCAGGCGCGGTCGGCTCGGATCTTGCGAATATGATAAACGAGGCTGCCATTAATGCGGTGAAGCATGGCAGACAGGTAGTGAGCCAGAAAGACCTTTTTGAGGCGGTGGAAGTCGTTCTTGTCGGAAAAGAAAAGAAAGACCGCATCATGAGCAAGGAAGAGAGACAGATCGTCTCTTACCATGAGGTGGGACACGCACTTGTCACAGCGCTCCAGAAGAATACGGAGCCGGTGCAGAAGATCACGATCGTTCCGAGGACAATGGGGGCTCTCGGATATGTGATGCAGACGCCGGAAGAGGAAAAATTCCTGAATACGAAGAAAGAGCTGGAGGCTATGATCGTCGTAGCTCTCGGCGGGCGTGCTGCGGAGGAGATTGTCTTCGACACAGTGACGACCGGGGCAGCCAATGATATTGAGCAGGCGACTAAGATCGCCCGTGCAATGATCACGCAGTACGGCATGTCTGAGCGTTTCGGTCTGATGGGGCTTGAGTCCATCCAGAACCGTTATCTGGACGGAAGAGCCGTGTTGAACTGCGGTGATGCCACAGCAGGTGAGATCGATGAAGAAGTCATGAAGATGCTGAAGGCCGCCTATGAAGAGGCTAAGAAGCTTCTTTCCGAGAACAGAGAGGCACTTGATAAGATCGCCGCATTCCTGATCGAAAAAGAGACGATCACAGGAAAGGAATTCATGAAGATATTCCGGGAAGTAAAAGGCATACCGGAGCCTGATGAAACAGAGGAGAGCAGTGCGGGCGAACGAGAAGGCCGCATTGTCATGAAACATGGAGAACAATAATTTTGATATTCAGGAAGAATTAAAGAAGCTGCCGGGCAGGCCCGGAGTCTACATCATGCATGACGAAAATGACCATATCATTTATGTCGGCAAGGCGATCAGCCTGAAGAACCGGGTGAGACAGTATTTTCAGAGCAGCAGGAATAAGGGCGTCAAGATAGAGCAGATGGTGACACATATACGGCGGTTTGAGTATATTGTGACAGATTCTGAACTGGAGGCTCTTGTTCTGGAATGCAACCTGATCAAGGAGCATCATCCAAAATACAATACGATGCTCATGGATGATAAGACCTATCCGTTCATAAAGGTGACGACCAATGAAGCCTTTCCCAGAGTGGTGTTATCACGAAAGATGCTTAAGGATAAGGCCCGGTATTTCGGACCTTATACAAGTTCTCAGGCTGTCAGGCACACGATAGACCTGATCCATAAACTGTATCACCTGCGGAGCTGCAACCGCAGCCTTCCCAGAGATATCGGGAAAGAGCGGCCCTGCCTGAACTACCATATCAAGCAGTGCGATGCTCCCTGCCAGGGGTATATTTCCAGGGAGGAGTATGGAAAGGCGGTAAATGAAGTACTCCGGTTCTTGAACGGAAATTATGATACAGTTCTGGGAGAGCTGGAGGAGAAGATGAATGCCGCTTCCGAAGCGCTGGAATTCGAGCGCGCGATTGAATACAGGGAACTGATCAGCAGTGTGAAAAAGGTTGCGCAGAAACAGAAGATCACTGACTCGAGCGGCGAGGACAGGGATGTTCTGGCGGTTGCTTCACAGGAAGAGGATGCCGTAGTCCAGGTATTCTTTATCCGGGGCGGCCGCCTGATCGGACGGGATCATTTTTACCTGCGGATTACAAAAGGTGAAACCGCCTCGGAGATATTGAACAGTTTTATCCTGCAGTACTATGCGGGAACGCCGTTTATACCGGGTGAGTTGATGCTTCAGGATGAAGTGGAGGATCAGGAGCTTCTTGAGACGTGGCTGACCTCCAAGAGAGGACAGAAAGTGACACTGAAAGTGCCTAAGAAAGGCACGAAAGAAAAACTGGTGGAACTCGCCCGGGAAAATGCAAAGATGGTGCTGACTAAGGACAAAGAACGTCTGAAGCGGGAGGAAGGAAGGACGATCGGCGCGGTGAAAGAAATCGCTGCACTGCTCGGGCTGGACGGAATCGTCCGGATGGAAGCCTACGATATCTCAAATACGAACGGATTTGAGTCTGTCGGCTCCATGGTTGTCTATGAGAGGGGACGTCCGAAGAGAAATGATTACCGCAAATTCAAGATCAAAGGGATCAAGGGCGCCGATGATTACGGCAGTATGCGCGAAGTGCTGACCCGTCGGTTTACCCACGGGCTGCGGGAAAGAGAGGAAAATGCGGAGCTTGGAAAGTTCACAACATTTCCGGATCTGATCATGATGGACGGTGGTAAAGGGCAGGTTAACGTGGCTCTGCAGGTGCTGGACGAACTGCATCTGGACATTCCGGTATGCGGTATGGTAAAAGATGATCACCATCGTACCCGCGGACTGTATTACCACAATGAAGAGATTCCCATCGACAGATCTTCAGAGGCGTTTCGCCTGATTACAAGAATCCAGGATGAAGCACACCGCTTTGCTATCGAGTATCACAGGCAGCTGCGGGGCAAAGGGCAGGTGCACTCTATACTTGACGATATCGAAGGAATCGGACCGGCGCGGAGAAAGGCGCTGATGAGGCGCTATCTGAGCCTTGATGAAATTAAAAAAGCTTCTAAGGAAGAACTTGCGGAAATACCGTCTATGAATGAAAAAGCGGCAGAATCTGTGTACAAGTTCTTTCACTAGTGTTATGATAAAAAGAACAGGAGAAAGTGAGGAGAAAATCTATGGGACAAGGGATTAAACTGAGTGAGATTGTGGAAAAGATGAATCTGAAAAATCTTACACCTGAAGTTGATATGGTTGAGAAGGAGGTTAACGTACCGGATGTCAATCGTCCGGCACTGCAGCTTGCAGGCTTTTATGACCGGTTTGATTCAAACAGAGTACAGATCATTGGAAATGTGGAGGACAGATATGTTCAGACTCTGAGCGAAGAACAGCGCCAGGAAACATATGAAAAGCTGCTGCAGCATCCGATTCCCTGCATCGTGTTCTGCCGGGATATTGTGCCTGGGGAAAGTTTCCTTAAGACAGCTGTTAAGTATGGCGTCCCGATCTTCAATACCGTGAAACAGACATCCGACTTTATGGCGGAGATCATAAGATGGATGAACGTGCGGCTGGCTCCTTGTATTTCCATTCACGGAGTGCTTGTCGATGTGTATGGCGTAGGCGTGCTGATCATGGGTGAGAGCGGAATCGGAAAAAGCGAGGCTGCGCTGGAACTGATCAAAAGAGGACATCGTCTTGTAACGGACGATGTAGTTGAGATACGAAAAGTGAGCGATGAGACTCTGGTCGGAACTGCTCCGGATATCACAAAGCATTTCATCGAGCTGAGAGGTATCGGTATTGTGGATGTAAGATCTATGTTCGGTGTCCAGAGCGTAAGAGAGACCCAGAATATTGATCTTGTAATTACTCTTGAGGACTGGAGCAGAGACAAAGAGTACGACCGCCTCGGACTGGAAGAAGAATACACGGAATTTCTTGGGAACAAAGTGGTGTGTCATCGTATACCGATCCGTCCCGGCAGAAATCTTGCAATTATTGTCGAGTCTGCGGCTGTCAATCACAGACAGAAACAGATGGGATATAATGCGGCTGCGGAACTCTATAAGAGAGTGCAGGAAAACATCGCTAAAAAGCAAAAATAAAGAGGGAGTGAAAGGAGAGTTTAACTATGAAATACTGTTTTGGAGTGGATATCGGCGGAACCACGGTAAAGATGGGGCTTTTCGAAGAGTCGGGAACGGTTCTTGACAAATGGGAGATCACGACAGATACGTCTGAGGAAGGGAAGGCAATCCTTCCGAATATTGCGGCTTCTATTGAAAAGAAGATCGAGGAACATCAGCTGGATAAGAACGAGATTGTCGGGATCGGTGCCGGAGTTCCGGCTCCGGTGACCGCAGACGGAGTGGTGAACGGAAGCGCGAATCTCGGATGGACATACAAGGAAGTTAAGAAAGAACTGGAAGAACTTACAGGTCTTACATCATATATAGGAAATGACGCGAATGTAGCAGCTCTCGGTGAGATGTGGAAAGGCGGCGGCGAAGGCGAGAAGAATATGATCATGGTAACGCTTGGAACCGGAGTTGGCGGCGGCATTATCATCGATGGCAAGATACTTGTAGGCGCAAATGGAGCGGGAGGCGAGATCGGCCATCTGTGTGTGAACTATGAAGAGACGGATCGCTGCGGCTGCGGAAACAAAGGGTGTCTGGAACAGTATGCATCAGCTACGGGAATCGTACGGCTGGCTAAGCAGAAACTCGGTCAGGAGATGCGTCCTACAATTTTAAATAAAGAGGACGTTACGGCAAAAGATGTATTTGACGCAGTAAAAGAAGGCGATGAGGTTGCGAAGGAGATTGCCACGACATTCGGAAAATATCTGGGATATGGTCTGGCTAATCTTGCGGCAGTGACTGATCCGGCCGTATTTGTGATCGGCGGAGGTGTGTCGAAAGCCGGGGAAGTGCTTATCCCCTACATAAAAGAGCCGTATATGGAAAGAGCGTTTTTTGCGGATAAAAATGTGAGGTTTGTTCTTGCCCAGCTTGGAAATGATGCGGGAATCTGCGGCGCTGCCAAGCTGGTTCTGGATAATGCATAATTAATAGGCAGAGCCTGTTTATAAAAAGAAGAATCCGTTTCTGAAGTCTGCTGACTTCAGAAACGGATTCTTTCTTTTTTTATTCTGTTGTGGTATCACCACCGGCATCTCCGCCGCCGGTATTACCGCCCCCGGTATCTCCGCCGGTACTTCCACCGGCATCCCCACCGCCGGTATTGCCGCCCCCGGTATTACCACCGGTATTACCGCCGCTGGTATTGCCGCCGGAAGTGTCGCCGCCGGTATTGCCGCCACCGGTATTACCACCGCCAGTATTGCTGCCGGAAGTGTCACCGCCGGTATTACCGCCACTGGTATTATCACTGGTATTACCGCCGCCGGTATTGTTGTCATCGGTGTCACCGGTATTGGTATCGGTACCTGAACTATAGTCATCGTCAGAATATCTCCAGCCTCCATGTCCTGAACAGCTTTCTGTAGGAGCTGTATCCTTGTCGAAATAATCTGTTCTTGAAGGACAGCCGCTTACTGCCAGAAGCCCGGTCCGTGTACATACGGTCTTTTGTACAACAGAAGACGGCATTTCGAAATCTTTATCCTCAAGATCCTGATGGATACGTTCCATGATTGCATGCCAGATGGACAGATGCCAGGAACCGTAGCCTTCCATGGATTTATTATCATCGTAACCACCCCAGATACCTGCAGTATAGTAAGGAGTGAAGCCTACAAACCAGCGGTCTGCATAATCATCTGTAGAACCGGTCTTTCCGGCTGTCGTCATATTGCTCAGGCCTGCGCCGTATCCTGTACCGCTGCTGACTACATCCTCCATCGCGCTTGTAAGAAGATAAGCGGTGGAGTCCTTGATAGCTTCGTGCGTCGACGGAGTCGTATTATCGATCAGAACATTTCCGTCGTGGTCGAGGATTTCTGTATAGAGGATCGGTTCTGTATATGTCCCGCTGTTTGCGATAGACGCAAACGCCGCTGTAAGCTCAATATTGTATACACCATTGGTGATACCTCCGAGAGCCATTGCCTGCGTAATATCTGCATCTGTAAGGGTTGTGAATCCGAATTTCTCCAGATATTCGTATCCTGTCTTCGGTCCGACGTCCTCAGTGAGTGTGCGGACCGCAATGGTATTGATAGAGTCCCGGATCGCATTGCGGACGGTTGTAGCTCCTTTATAACCTTTGTAAGAGTTGTGCACTTCCTGTCCGCTTTCGTATTTATATGGTTCGTCTACGACTGTATCTGCCAGCGTGATCTTTCCTTCGTTCAATCCCGGCGCGTAAGTAGACAGAATCTTGAAACAGGAACCCGGCTGCTGCGGATCATCTGTCGCACGGTTGAAGGTACGATTACCTGACTTCTCGCCTCGTCCGCCTACGATAGCCTTGACCTGTCCGGTATACTGGTCCATGACAACAAAGGAAACCTGAGGCTGAAGAGTGATAGTATAATTCTGATCAACCGTATCGCCGGCTTCCTCGTCGATTCCCAGCGTAGATTTATATTCTTCGATCATCTGCTCGGCTTCCTCTTTGGAGGAAAAGACAAGAGGATTGCTGTCATCATGGTTCTCTCTGATATACGTTCCCAGATTTTCCTTGCTGTAGTTCTCTGCCGAACCGTCCGCGCGATGGATGGTCAGGGCAAAGTCAAGACCGTATTCCTTCGCGGGATAATAATCTTCATCAGATATCACATCATCACAGATCTTCTGGATCGAAGCGTCCTGCGTAGACCTGATAGTAAGACCTCCGCTGTAGAGCAGGTTATATGCCTGCGTTTCAGAATACCCCTTTTCATCGATGAGATCCTGAACTACATCTTCAATAAGTGCATCTGTAAAATAGGAATAGGGAGTGGTATCTTCTGTGACAGCCGCAGTCTCAAGGATACGGTCGTATACCTGATCCGCCATGGCTTCATCATACTCTGACTGATCAATATATCCCTGTTCAAGCATGTTGCCCAGGACTATTTCCCGGCGGCTTGCATTTTTGTCAGGATTTGTCACCGGATCATAGGTGGTCGGGTTCTGCGTGATCGCTGCAATGACCGCACACTCTGACAGGGTCAGATCAGCTGCTGATTTGTTGAAATAGCGCATGGCTGCTGTTTCTACTCCGAGACATCCCTGACCGAGGTTGATCGTATTCATATATGCTTCCAGAATCTGTTTCTTGCTCATCTCTTTTTCAATCTGAAGGGCGAGGTACTGTTCCTGCAGTTTTCGCTCTACCTTATCGAAGAGTGTATTCTCGTTAACAAAATCCGGAAATACATTGTTCTTGATCAGCTGCTGTGTCAGCGTACTGGCTCCTTCAGTAAAGTCGAAGCCATTGGCAATGCCCACGATTCCGGCCCTTATAATTCCCTGAAGATCAATGCCGTTGTGTTCGTAGAAACGCTCGTCCTCAATCGCAACGAATGCATGAGGCAGATATTCGGAATTGGCTGTAATCTCCTCATACGTTTTGTAAATACGGTTGGAATCGGAGTCTTTCAGAGTTTCCATCACGGTTCCGCTCTGATCAGTAATGTTAGTCGTATATCCCTGGGGAAGTATATCATCGGCCGAAACGGCGGGAGTGTTGTCTATGATCTTTTTGGCAAAGACAGCGCCTCCGATGACACATATGATTCCCAGGAGGAGTATACATATGATGAGGGCTTTAAAGAACCGTACACCTACACGTTTCTTTTTCATTCTTTTTTTAGAAGAAATACTTTTTTTTCTTCTGGAAAGGTTTCTTTTCCCGTAATTCACGAATAACATCCTCCTTTTAACTCTCATGATTATATCAAATATGCGCATATAAATAAAGTTAAAAATAAAATCTTCATATTTTCTACATTTTTTGATAATATAGTTACGTTAGTCTTAAAAATATGTTTTCGGAATGAAAGGAGGGGCTTATGGACAGGTATGATACTGTATACAGAGGCGGTACAGGAGAGTATACGGAGAAAAAATCCCGATTTATCGCAGAAGTTTATTCTGTTTCCTGTGAAGAAGAGGCGTTTGCTTATCTGGAAGAAGTAAAAAAGCGGTACTGGGACGCGAGACATCACTGCTGGGCCTATGTGATCGGAAGGAACCCTGCCTCAGAGAGAATGAGCGACGACGGGGAGCCTGCCGGAACTGCCGGAAAGCCGATCCTTGAAGTGATCAGGGGGCGGAAGGTGACGGATATTTTTGTTGTTGTGACAAGATATTTCGGCGGTACACTCCTGGGAACAGGGGGGCTGGTGCGCGCATATACCTCGGCAGCGGCGGCCGCACTTTCCGATACTGTGATTATTACCCGTATCTCAGCGTTTAAACTAGACATTCACACGGATTATACAGGACTCGGAAAGATACAGTATCTGATCGGTCGGAGAGGACTGGATATTCTGGATACGGCCTATACAGATAAAGTAGTCATTTCTATAGTTATCCCGGAAGAGGAAGAAGGATCATTTACAAAAGAGGTGCTTGAAGGAACAAACGGACAGGCTGTTCTGGAGAAAAAAGGAAAATGCTGGTTTGCCAGGACGGAGAACGGTGTTGAAATCTGGGAAGTATAAAAAGACCGCCTGTGAAAACGGTGCTTCATAAGATTTTCATGAAGCATGTTTTCACAGGCGGCTTTGTTTGTACACGGATTATGAAAATTCTGGTTCGATCAGTCCGAAAGAACCATCTTTTCTCTTATATACTACATTAACCTCATCAGTCTCCGCGTTAGAGAAAACGAAGAAGCTGTGTCCCAGAAGTTCCATCTGGAGGCAGGCATCTTCCGGATACATCGGTTTGATGCCGAATTTCTTTGTACGTACGATCCGAATCTCGTCATCCTCGGGAGATTCCTCCTCGGAATCGATGAATTCTTTCCGGATGCTTCCGGTCGGCGCCGCGGAAGTGGGATGTCCCTGATTTTTTGCAACCAGCTTGTTTTTGTATTTGCGAAGCTGGCGCTCAATGATCTCTTCCACGAGATCGATAGATACATACATATCGTTACTTGTCTGCTCTGAGCGGATGAGATTTCCCTTGACCGGGATTGTTACCTCGATCTTCTGGCGTCCTTTCTCTACGCTCAGGGTTACGATGATTTCTGTTTCAGGAGTGAAGTACCTCTCAAGCTTGCCTAATTTCTGTTCGATTGAGTCTTTGAGCCCTTGTGTTACTTCAATGTTTTTTCCACTGATGATAAAATTCATACTGTTCAACTCCTTTTTGTTCATATTCTACATAAACATGTGTTAAATATGTGTATGTATTATGTAAATATTATAGCATGGAACAGTATCAATGTATAGGATGAATCACTTTAAAGTGAGTGATTTATTTCATATTTGCTCTTTTGCGCATTCTGGAATCCAGTATTTTCTTGCGGATGCGCAGTGATTTCGGCGTAACTTCAAGCAGTTCGTCGGTATCGATAAAATCGAGCGCCTGCTCAAGGCTTAAGATGCGCGGAGGCGTGAGCCGGAGAGCTTCGTCAGCGCTGGAGGAACGTGTGTTAGTCAGGTGCTTCGTTTTGCAGACGTTGAGTTCGATATCCTCGGCTTTACCGTTCTGTCCGATGACCATACCCGCATATACTCTCTCTCCCGGACCGATAAACAGTGTGCCGCGTTCCTGGGCACTGTACAGACCGTAGGTTACAGCTTCTCCGGTCTCAAACGCGATCAGAGAACCCTGTTTGCGGTATTGGATATCCCCTTTATATGGGGCATAACCGTCGAAACTTGTATTCAGGATACCGTTTCCTTTTGTGTCAGTCAGGAACTCTCCACGGTAGCCGATGAGCCCTCTTGAAGGAATTGAAAATTCCAGACGGGTATATCCGCCGTTTGATGCGCTCATATTTCTGAGTTCGCCCTTTCTCTGTCCAAGTTTCTCAATCACGACTCCGGTAAACTCATCAGGAACATCGATATATGCAAGCTCCATAGGCTCGAGTTTCTTTCCGTTTTCATCCGTCTTGTAGAGCACCTCGGCTTTGCTGACCGCAAATTCATATCCTTCCCTGCGCATATTTTCGATAAGGACAGAGAGGTGCAGCTCGCCGCGACCGGACACTTTGAAGCTGTCTGTATTGTCCATTTCTTCTACACGCAGGCTGACATCGGTGTTGAGCTCGCGGAAGAGACGGTCTCTCAGATGGCGGGATGTCACGTATTTCCCTTCCTGGCCGGCAAAAGGACTGTCGTTTACAATAAACTGCATGGCAATCGTCGGCTCCGAGATCTTCTGGAACGGGATCGGTTCAGGTTTCTCCGGTGAGCAGAGAGTATCACCGATGGAAATGTCAGAGATACCGGAGATCGCCACGATAGAACCGATAGTCGCTTCTTTTACTTCTACTTTTTCCAGACCGTCAAATTCATACAGTCGGCTGATCTTTACCTTTTCCTGTTTGTCCGGATCGTGGTGGTTGACAAGAACCATTTCCTGATTAACAGCAATTGTTCCGTTATCTACCTTTCCGATACCGATGCGGCCTACGTATTCGTTATAATCGATCGTGCTGATGAGAACCTGTGTCGGAGCATCCGGATCGCCCTCAGGAGCCGGAATATAGTCCAGGATCGTCTCGAAGAGCGGCTTCATGTCGCGCTCCTCGTCGGTAAGGTCAAGTACGGCCACGCCTGCTTTGGCAGAGGCATAGACGAACGGGCATTCCAGCTGCTCATCGGAAGCACCGAGATCGATGAAAAGTTCCAGTACTTCATCAATAACTTCTTCAGGGCGTGCTTCAGGACGGTCGATCTTATTGATACATACGATGACGGGAAGACTTAATTCAAGCGCCTTCCTGAGAACGAATTTTGTCTGAGGCATAGCTCCCTCAAAGGCATCTACTACGAGGATAACGCCGTTTACCATCTTGAGCACACGCTCTACCTCTCCGCCGAAGTCGGCATGTCCGGGGGTGTCGATGATGTTGATCTTCACGCCTTTGTAGTGGACGGCTGTATTTTTGGACAGGATCGTAATACCTCTTTCCCGCTCGATGTCGTTGGAATCCATGACACGCTCTGCCACTTCCTGATTCTCGCGGAATACGCCGCTCTGCTTTAACAGCTCGTCGACGAGAGTCGTTTTGCCGTGATCGACATGAGCAATGATGGCAATATTTCTTACATCTTCACGTTTTGTCTTCATAAATATCTACACTCTTTCCTTATAATATAATCATACTTTATATAGCTGCAACTTTCTTATTTTATCACAAAATCTGTTTTTGACAAGAGTTCAGATACTGAAAAATCTGTTCAGTTCCTGCATTATACTGTTCCGATATCTTCGGCTGATGGGTATTTCTTTGCCGTTTGTGAGACAGAGGCGTGTTGTCTGAAACGAGGAAACAAAATTAAGATTAACGATAAAACTCTGCTGGCACTGTACAAAAGCACCTTTCATTCTGGGAAGCAGCTCTGAAAGCTTTTCAGAAGACTGATAATGTTTCCTGGGCGTGTATATCATTGTTGTCCGCAGGACACGCTCCAAATACATAATATCTTTTTCCAGAATATGGAACTTTTCTTTGTTCCAGGAAATTTCAAGAACCCGGGACCTAAGATCCCGGATTGCGTCGAGTGCCTTGTCCGCCGCCTGTTTCAGATATTTGTCAAGATCCGGCTTGTAAATAAAATACAGATGCTTCGTTTCGTATACAGGACTGATATAATTCAGATACTGGCTGATATAGATAATCTGCAGGCCGGGACAGATTTTGGCTGCGTATTCAGCCGCGCGGATACCGGATTCTTCGCCCAGTTCAATATCCATGAAAGCAATATCAAATTGGCAGGACTCTTTTTCCAATGATTCTGTAAAAGCACTGCAGGAAGAAAAAGAGGATACCACGAAGGTTTCCTCTATCACATCAGGCAGCAGGTTTTGCAAATGTTCCATATGTACAGGGTTGTCTTCTACTATAGCAATGTTC
>OLIH01000543.1_pt1 | contig 21044 bp, 19 predicted proteins | sample 1609721 | NCBI WGS metagenome assembly OLIH01 (sample SAMEA4350157, study PRJEB24818) | metagenome | biome: human; feature: gut; material: faeces | place: Denmark | collected 2013-09
CGTTATAAGAATAGTATAGTGAATAAATAGCCAATTCAAACAGACGGAACAGGAGCCGGAAGCATTCCGCAGGCGGAACGGCAGCGGACCGGGATGAGCGGCGCTCATCCCGGTCCGCTCTGCGGTATTTACTTCATCAGGGGATCCTCAAGATCCCGGAGCATCCGGTCCAGCGCGGTGATGCCGCCCTCGGCGGTGTACCACACGGCGGGATGGGCCAGGTAGACGATCCTGCCGTCCCGGTAGGCGGCGGTGCCCTTCATCAGCTCGTTCTCCACCACTTCCTGGGCCAGCTTGGCCCCGTCGGTGCCAATGGCGGCATCCCGGTCCAGAACAAAGAGATAGTCGGGGTCCTTGTCCACGAGGAACTCGAAGCTGGCCTCGTTGCCGTGGGTGGAGGTGCCGGGCTGGGCGTCCGCCCCCACGTTGGCAAAGCCCGCTTCCCGGCCGATGAGGGAGCAGCGGCCGTCGTTGCCCAGCACATTGAAGCCGCCGCTGGTAACCAGGCCCACACAATGGCGGTTCGGCCTTCGGAAAAGGAGGCCAGGGCCGCCACGCGGCTGTCAAAGCCGGTCATGAGTTCCCCGGCCGTGTCCTCCAGGCCGAACAGGGAGGCGATGGCCCTGGTGTTCTGCCGTACGCTCTCCACCACACCCAGGTCACTGTCGGTGGCCAGATAGACCACCGGGGCGATCTGGCTGAGGGCGTCGTAGCTGCCGGCCAGCCAGCCCCCAATGAAGATCACGTCGGGGCCACAGGCCATGACGGCCTCCAGGCCGGCCTCTTTTTCGACAAAAGTACTGAAAACTCGGAGGCTTCAATAGTAGATGGACAGAGGCCGGCCCGCGATGGTCATGATCTTGAAGTCCACCTGGTAGAGCTCCGACAGGGTTTTTTTGGTCATTACCTCCTCCACAGTGCCGAACTTGGCGACCCTGCCGTCCTGAAGAGCGCAGATGTAGCCGGAGTAGAAGGCGGCCTAGTTGATCTCGTGGAGAACCAGGATTACCGTCTTGCCCAGCTCGTCGCACAGCCGCCGGACGATCTTCATGAGATTGGTGGCGTGGTGGATGTCCAGGTCGTTGGTGGGCTCGTCCAGCAAGACATACTCGGTGTCCTGGGCAATGACCATATTCAGGGCAACGGGACTTTCCCTTTCCGGGGCCAGCACCTGCGTCACCTCCCAGGGAAGCATGACAGCCTCATACCGGATGTTGGCCGTGCCCAAGTCCAGGCCGGACTGCTGTATGCCGCGCTTGAGCTACTGCTCAGAACAGGGCAGGGTCAGCCATGTGGTCTCGCTTGATCCCTCCGGCGCATTCTTCGGGAAAATACCCACCACCAGCATGGCAGGCTGACAGAGATAGCATGGGAAGTGCTGGCCATCGTAGTGGTGTTCCAGCTTCATGTCGTTGTCATAGACCACGCCGCAGGGGGTGACGCAGGTGCTTTCACTGTTGAGGATCAGATCCAGCGCCGCCTTGCGGGCATCCAGCCGTTCCAGCTCCTCAGTGCTGCAGCTCCCGCCGTTCAGGGGCATATAGTGCCGGCGGCCAATGTCCTCCAAATCGGAAAAGTCTGTGATGATCCTGGCCTGCTGACACCAGAAGGTCAGGTTGATTAGGTCAGTCATCTCGAACAGGCCCCATTTCACTGTCATCGCCTGGAATTTGGCGGCTTCATTGATGTCAGAGCTGTCCAGCCGCTTGGCCAGATAGTCCAGCTCGTCCACGTTGACCGCTACCTTCTCCAGCCGCTTCAGGATGAGAAAACTGCTGTTGAGCTCATCCACCCGGCAGTCCCGGCCGACCGGGTCACCGATACCCAAAGAGGCCAGGGCTGCCACCGTGTCGTCATAGGCGCCCCGGGGGATGGGAAAAGGGACTGTGAGCTGGCCGTACTCCGGGTGCCGCGAATTACTCAGGACTGCGTGCATCATCCGTTTTCCCTCCCGTATGGATTTTTTTCATCCTAGTCCGCAGGCATTCCCCGGCGGTGCTCCAGCAGAGGAAGCCATGGGCTGGGTAGGGGCAGCCCCGGCACAGGTCTGAGCGGGTGCACACCGGCACAGGCGGAGCGTCCGCCGGATGATCCGGGGCGTACAGCTTGTGGGTACAGGAGGCAAATAAATGCCGGGCATAGTAAAAGGCGGCGCCTTTGTCGGCGCCGCCTTCACATAGACTGTTCAATGCTTGGTCCCTCTTTTTGTAGTTGATTTTGCTTCGGTTCGGGTAACTGGGGATCGGATCTGGTCCAGACTGCGTTGGCACCGGAATTCCTGCCGATAGGAGGCGGGGCCCTCGCCGCATAGGAAGCCCTGTGCCGCCTGGCGCAGCTCCTCCAACCGCTCCCGGTCAAAAACCTGCTCCCTGGCCATCAGCCCGGAGCGGAAGGTGAAGTCCTCCTTGGCGGTTTGGTAGTCCTCCATGTAGTAGTGGCCGTTGCTGACGCCTCTCCGGTCATAGTCCCAGGCCCAGGTGACGAATTGAGCCCCCAGCAGGGTCTTTTTCCCGGCCAGTACCGTACCGTTGAATTCTGCCAGCACCCGGTAGCCGTCTGCCAGGCTCTCCGCCTTCAGCGGCGGGGCCGTCTCCAGGAGCTTCATGTACTTCATTATCGTCCCCGCCGCCTCCGTGACCTAGGCCAGGGTGGCCTTTGCCCCGTCTGTGTCCACCTAGTTGGGGTCATACCGGGCAGCACCGCGCTCCGTGACCCGGCACAGGGCGCGGCCGTTCCACTCCACTGGGAGCAGGCCGTCCTCCTCCACCGGCCGGGGTAGCAGCTCCCGCCGCCGCAGGGCGAAGGACAGCTCCTCAAAATAGGTTTCTTTGGTCATGCGCTTTTACCTCCTTCTCCGTGCAAAACGCCCTTTTTCAATGGCCGCTCCTGAGCTGCTGCTTGTGAACGCCATCATGCCATCTTATCCACGAAAAAGCTATTCAGCAAAGCGGACATAAAAGTGTGTGCCCTTTTTGAATTCGCCGGGCAGCAAAAAAGCGCCGGCCTGCTGGTTGACGAAACCAACAAACCGGCGCACTAATTTTTGTATATCATTTTTTCGGATTTTTGTGCCCTGACTGTGTTCAAATAGGGCGCTGATTCCTGTTGGGGGCTCGGAAACTGGGGCAAGCCAGGGGAAGGTCCCTCCGAGGCCCCGGAATACCTCGAAAATATCTTTTTTAGAACACAAATTTCAGGAAAATAAAAAAGCCGCACCCTCTGATACTCTAAGCGTCCCGCTTAAAATATCCAGATTGGTGTGGCTTTATGGAGCTGGAAACGTGACTTGAACACGCGACCTGCTGATTACGAACCGTATTAGGAGTGACAAACTGGCTCCGTTGAGCGCTTTTGCGGCCTGTTTAGCCCGGAGCCGCGTCTGCTTTGACACGGTTCCCTCCGTTGCTTCCCTCCGCTCCGTTTCCTGTGTGGGTCACGGTGTGGGTCGGCGGATTTTCCGTTCAGGATCTGCGTCGCTATAAACAAAAAGAAGGCCTCATGCCCCAAATTCAGAGAGAAGAGGCCACACTGTCATCACTAGCTCAACCCACTTACTGCAAACCAGGATTTCTGGGGACACCAGTTTACCCACCCTTGGGTGGGGCAAGCAGAGCACCTGGCTTGCCGCAAGCGGCAGCCTGGCACATTTGCAGGCGTAGCCCGCACCCACTCCGGGAGGAGAGCCGAACGACCACAGGAAAGCCCCTGTCGCGGACGTGTCGGCCCTGTGTACCGCTTTTTGGGTGGGAGGCCAGCGCCTCTTCGGGGGCATTTGGGCAGCGTTGGGCTGAGTGTGAGGCGGCCTCGTGGCGCTCCCGCTATCGGGAAGCTTTACCTACCTGACCTGCTCTGCTTGGGAAAGTTTTAGTATTTTCAGAAAAGAGGGAGTAAGAGATGCGGAGTGCACGGCAAAATAAGCGCAGAAAGGCAGGCTGAACAACCCTTTTCGAGTTATCCAGCCTGCCCTTTGCTCCGGTTTAGTTTATAACAGCTTGATACTATTCCGACCGATCAAGAAGGAATCAGTGAATGACCTTCTGCTCCTTCACAATATCCCAAAGGATTGCATCCACCTTGTTGTGAAGGACGTCGTGCTGCAGGCGGTACAGGTTCTCCACAGTGACCTTGATGTCATTGTGGACAAAACCCTCCACGTTGGTGGCCCGGATACCCTTTTCCGCCATCATCATGGCCTCCAGGCAGCCAAACAAGGACGTGAACATCCGGAAAGCGCAGGAGGGCTTGGCACCATCGCACACCACACCGGCCATATGGATCATGCAGGTGCACAGCATGTCATTGATTTGCTTGGGACTCAGGCCGTGGAGGAAGGCAACACCAGCGGCGGAGGCAGGTGCGCTGGTGGCGGCGCAGGAGCAGGTGGGGGGCATGTAGACATATTCCTTGGAGAGATACTTCAGATATGTATTGACTAGCAGCCCGAAGGCGACCGCGCGGTAGCCGTCCTCCTCCGAGCACTTGCGGTACTCCGCACAGGCCCAGGGGCCCATGACAACCATAGCGCCCTGGTTGCCGCTGGCAGTGCTGACCATGGCGGGATAATCACTGCCGCCCATGCGGGCATCCGCACCGGCGGTGGCCCAGATGAGGATATGGGTGATCTCGTCGGGTGCCACGAAGCCGCTTTCAATATTGTCCATCAGTACCCGGGCAGTCTGAATCCCACGGGGATTGTCGATACCGTCCTGCGCCAGGATCTTATTCATGGCCACGGCCTCCTTGGCACGGCCAAATTCGCTGATATCAGCGGTTTTACACCAATTGTAGATGTTTTCGATGGTAAACTCATTCCAGTCTACATCATTGGCTGGGATGAGCATCTCAGTCGTGGGGCGGCGGTTGTCCACCAAAACCTTGCCGTCGACCTCCAGATACGTCCAGGTGTGGTGTTCATCCTCAAAAATTACAGTGGCTACGTGCTCATCGGTGGTAAGGGTCAGCTTGAAATACACCTGCTTGCCGGTGCTGTTGTCCATGTCAAGGGTGAACTCCGCATTCTTCACCAGTTCTTCGGCGGCCTCCACATCCTTGGGGGTGATGTTGTGCAGCACCTCCTTGCAGGCATCGGCGTCACCGTTGATAATGCCCACTGCAGAGGCCAGGAACGCGCCGGTCTTCCCGCCAGTCTTGGGAATGCCAACGGCCTGTACGCCGGTCACCATGAGCCCGCAACCCACCATGTCGACCCGCAACACCTTGCCGGGTGCGTGCTTACGGGTGATTGCACCTCCCAGCGCAAACATCATCGGTTCGGTACATCCCAGAGCGGGGGAGGCTTCCTTGTCCAGAAGTTCTCTGAAGATCGTCTTGCTCATGCTTCGTTCCATCCTTTCAGTTCAATTTTATTTTAATGCAAATTGCATTTTTAACATTTAGTTTAGATCTTTCCTGTTTTAACATAGCGTTGGATCTGTTCCACACTCTTGCCAGTGAGCCCCAGCTTTTCGGCCGAGCGGCCGTTGGCAAACCAATCTGTATCGTGGGCCACACCAATCAGGGTGATAACCGCATCCATAATGGGGGTGTCAACCCCCGCCAAGTCCCCGATAGAGGCCCAGCAGACCAGTGCGACGGGGATGTCCTCTGTGAGATAGCGGTAGTTGATATCATTGGGACCGGCAATGGAGGTCAGCGCATGGCAGCCATGGCCCATAGCATACAGGGGTTCCCAATTATCAATCTTTTCCACCCCGGCGAAGTCCTCCAAAGCATGGATCTGGTAGCCCAAAGCCTTGCCGACGGCCAGCCTCTCCCGGTTGAGCAGTACGTCGATCTTGAGACCAGAGGGCTGGAAACCGTGCTCATACAGGAAGAAGGTGAAGTCTGGTTTTTCGATATTGCTTAGATTGACCAGGCAGGGACCGGGGTGCACGGTAGGGTTAATCAGGCTTAGGCCGCATTCAAGCACGTCCGCGTAGAGACCTGGGAAGTCATAGAGATCGGTTTTGATCTGGTTGAAGTAGCGGTCGGCCGCACTAGCCGGGAAAAATGCGATAGGGGCAAGATGGCGCTCAAACATCCGTACCTTACCGGGACCTGCCAGCCTTGTGCTGAAGGGGGGGATGGTGGATTCCACAAAGATGGGGCAGGTTGGGTCATCCCCCCACACATTCTTGTAGATGAGGGAGGCCATGCAGCCGTTGAATGTGACCATGATCTGCTCTGCAGAGGTATGGCCCTTCAACATCTGCGCATACTCCTGATGGTGGCTGCCCGTCACGCATACGATGATGTAATCGGCCTGGCCGACCGCCTGGTCGATATCCGAGGTGATTATGTCGATGCGTTCCCGTGCTTCCAATGCACCGACGCACTCAATGACCTGGGTATCTGCGAAATCGCGGAATCGATGGATGAGGTTTTCCGGCGCAAACAGCCGCACTTCATGTCCGCTGGCTTTTAGGTCGACCGCAATGGTCTGCGCGATGTTGCCGGTTCCAAGGACAGCAATTTTTTTCAAGGCGGGATCTCCTTTCTTGCATGAAAAAGTCATGGATGGGATGCAGATATGGGATATGAGATGAGCGGGCAGTTTCATCTATGCGTTGGTATTTGCGGACAGGGCTGCATGCGGAGGCTGATTCTTATAGTGGATTTTTTAGAATTATTTTCTCCTATCTGAGAAAGATACTAGCACAGTTGCCTAGCCGTGTCAATCCTAAAATTTAATTTAATAGAAAAAATGCCGAATTTTTCTCATGTAAGAAAAATTCGGCATTTCTTAACTTGTGCGTATGGTATGCTCCGTTTTTAAATTAAGAGAAAACACACGACCGTTTCTGACGTTCCGCAATTAATATAGCCATGCTCTTCATGGGCATCGAAATCGATCCCACATCCCTCAAATAAATGGTAGGTTTTGGGGCCGATTACCACATCTAATTCCCCTCGAAATACTATGCAATACTCTTTGTTGGAACTCTCATGGATAAACATAGGAGGATTGTAGTGGTACCCGGCCTTAAACACACCATAAAAAACCTGAACACCATCAAGCGGGGAAAATGGGAAAATATTATATAGCGTAAAAAGTCCGCTGTCATCAATCAAAGGAGTTGTTTTAGCAATATCCCGGACAGCATAATTGCTGTCAACTTCACCAGCTAAAGCATTGAGCGTAATTTTGAGCCCATTGGCGATCTTCCAAACAGTCGTAATGGTTGGGACAGATTCCCCACGCTCGATCTTACTCAGCATGGCTTTGCTGATCCCGGTCAATTCGGAGACATCATTTAGGTTCAACCCCCTTTTATCACGGATTGCCTTCAAATTTTCGCCCAGAGAAGAAAAATCATTCATTTTAACCGCCTTCTACGTTGGGGCATACTACCATCACCAGATCAGATAATTATAGCCGGACCCCATATAAACCAATATTACTCGTGATTTTGTTATTATAGATAAAATTTCTCTAAAAATCAAGAACAATCGGGCTGATTGCCATGTTGATGCAGTTCTGGGTGCGGTTTATGCCTTTGGCTTTTGAAAATTATGGCTGGGGTCTTTAAATTTGATCGATATCTTATTGACAACAGCAAAAATGTAGTATATATTAGAAATACGGAGCTGAAATTTTATTATAGTGGATATTTGGATTATTTCTCCCTGCTGACTGCCAAACCGCATGAGATGAGGGCAATCGTCACGGTATAAGGTAAAGTAGTACTTTTACACCGATTTCAATCATCTAAAAGGGGAGAACTATTCATGGGAAAAGAAAAGATGCGCATCGGCCTTTTGGCCTCTCTCGCTGGCGCCCTTTTAGCCTATCTCATTGGATCAGGAACGGCTAGTGGTCAGGAATCTATGCAGTATTTTACTAGCTGGGGTTCTGTTGGCGGGACATTGACAGTTATGGTAATCAATGCGGTCGTCATGTTCTGCACTTTCATGGCGTACACCTATGCCGGCCGCCATGGGACTTCTGATCTGGCCGGCGTATGTGAGTTCTACTGCGGCAAGGTGGTGGGAAAGCTGTTTACCGCCTTTGCATGGATCTTCAACACCTGTTGCTTCTTTTTCATGATTTCCGGGTTTGGCAGCACCCTAAATCAACAGTGGGGGCTTCCTCTCTGGGCCGGATACCTGATCGCCGTGGCGCTCGCCGTTGGAACAGCGGTTATGGGGCTGCAGGGAATTGTCAACATTATCGGTAAGATTGGACCCGTGGTGGTGACCTTCCTCTTCCTCTTGGGCGTGATCGCTGCATTCCGATTCTTTCCCCACATTCCGGATGGCATTGTACTAATCAAGTCCGGTCAGGTGGAGTTGCTTCAAGCTGGGGCTAATCCAGTTCTGGCAGGTCTCTCTTTCGGTGGATGCTCGATCCTCCTCGTGGCGGCGTATATGGCCAGCATTGGCAAGAAGTTGGCTGCGTATAAGAAAAAATATACCATTATCCTTTGTGCAATTGGCGCACTGGCGATAACTGTTACGGTCGGTATTCTGGGGCTTTGCCATCTGGGCAATGTGGAGCAATCCGCTACCGCCGCTATTCCCAATTTGCTGATTGCAAATGATATCTTTGGCGTGGCATCCAGCATTCTGGGCCCTGTGTTTGCAATTATTATTCTTCTGTCTATTTACAGCACTTTCTGCCCCATGCTGTGGACATGTGTCTCCACGATCATCAAAGACGAAAAGTCCTTCAAGTATAAGCTTACCTGTATTCTCTCCGGTGTCGGCGTATTTATTGTAGACCTGTTTATCCCTTATGAGACTCTGGTCAACGTAATTATGACCTACTGCGGCTATACCGGCAGTGTCGTGTTTATCGTGTTGACCATCCGCTGGATTATGGTTAGCAGGAAGGACAAGCTAGCTACCGCCTCTGGAAAAGTGGAACTCTCCTGAGCGGACACCCGACCGACTAGCTGGCGGGGGCAAAAATCATCATACAGTGAGCCAGCGCTTGAGACCGCTGCGAGTAGTGCTCAAGCGCTGGCTTTAGCGTAAATCTTCCAATAATCTGTGGCATCGGATTGGAATAGGCACTAGAAAACTGGGGGGATATTATTCGGGCTACTATAGTTATAATTATCAGCAAATGACCAGATCTTTCTGTCAACTTCTGTCAACCTCACATATATTTTGATTTACTTCCATTGCAAAAGGTTCTGTAGCCATCAATCCGACAATAATTTAGGTACATTTTCAGTCTACATGACCTTCCCATTTGCATTACCACTAGGGGTAACAATTGCCGTATATTTGTTTAGCCTTTGGGCGGGTAAGCGGCAGCCTGGTACATTTGCGGGCGTGGCCCGCACCCACTTTTGACCAGAGACGTCCGGCAGACTCAGGCACGAGGCAGTCAAACTGGAGAACGCCTCTGTCGCGGCCGTGTAAGCCCTGTGTGCCGTTTTTGGAATGAGGATAGAGACGGTGCCCATGTCGAGGGTATTTGGACAGCACTGGGCCATGTGTGAGGCGGCGGCTGTCCGGGACAGTTATGACTCAATGATCCTGCACATCCAGAGCATCCGATTCCAGAAGAAGAACGCCTCCGGGAGCCCGGTTTCGGGCCCTTTGGGGGCGTTCGATTTTCGTACTAGGATAAAGGACCGCGGCGGTGAACCGCCGCCGGTCCGGTCACAACGCCCCGCAGTGCGGGGCGTGTCAAGGGGTTGCGGGTTTCACCCCAGAAAAAACTTAGGGGGTCGCTACGGGCAGGTTCTGGAGTTTTAGGTGGTCGGTGGTTTTGAGAAAGTCAGTGTTCCCAGCCGGTTCCGGCCTTTTTGACCGCCGCTGTGGACCAAGAGCGCAGAACTTGCGCCGCAAAACAAAGAGAGACCTCTTTCCTCCAGCACAAATGCGATGCCGTTGACAAAGAGATCTCCAGTCGCGGCCAAATGATAAGGATCTGTTAACTCTGCCGGTTTGGGGTGGCCATTTTCTTCCTTCTGCGGTATTGTGTGGTGCTGAGAAGGAGGTGAGCCACATGGCGAAGAAGCGAGCCAACGGCGAGGGAAATATCCGAAAGCGCAGCGATGGGCGCTGGGAGGGCCGGTATACCGCCGGATACCACCCGGATACCGGCAAGCGGATCATCAAAAACGTGCTGGGCAGGACCCAGGCCGAGGTGAAGGCGAAGCTGAAAAAGGCCATTGAGGAGGCCGGCAGCCTGGACGTGGCCAAGGCAGGAAAATACACGGTGGCCGAGTGGCTAAGGCTGTGGTTTGAGGTCTACGCCAAGCCCAACCTGCGGTTCTCCACGGCGGAGTATTACCGCCGAGGCATTGAGCTGCACACCATCCCCTACATCGGGGAGGTCAAGCTCAACCAGCTGACCACCCGGCAGATCCAGAACCTTTACCGGGAGCTGCAGCAGAACGGCCGCCGCAGAGCCGCGCAGAAGAGCAAACACCCTGGCCTGAGCAGCTCCACCATCCGGGGCGTCCACACCATGCTCCACAGCGCCCTGGACCGGGCGGTGAAGGAGAAGCTGCTCCTCCACAACCCGGCCGAGGACTGTGTCGTGCCCAAGCTCCAGCGGCAGGAGATGAGAACCCTGAAGCCGGAGGACATGAGGGCCTACCTGGAGGCGGCGGAGCGGCGGGGGGTACTGGCCCTGTTCTACCTGGAGCTGGTCAGCGGCATCCGGAAGGGCGAGCTGGCCGCCCTCCTCTGGTCTGACCTGGACGCGGAACACGGCACCATCTCGGTGAGCAAGCAGGTGGGGCGGAACGCCCAGGGGGAGTTGACGGTCTGCCAGCCCAAGACATCCAACTCCGTCCGGGAGATCTCCATTCCCCGGGAGGCGGTGGAACTGCTGGTGCAGGAGCACCAGCGGCACCCGGAGAGCCACTATCTGTTCCCATCCCCCAGGACCGGCGGCATGTATCACCCGGACTCCATCGTGAACCTCCACAAGAAGATCCTGAAGGACGCCGGGCTGGAGTACATCAGATTCCATGATCTCCGCCACACCTTTGCCACGGTGGCGCTCCAGAGCGGTGTGGATGTAAAAACGGTGTCCGCCATGCTGGGCCACTATGACGCCGGATTTACGCTGCGCACCTACACCCACACCAACCGGCGGATGCAGGAGAAGGCCGCCGAAAAGATGGGGAATTTCATGGCGCAGGTGCTGTAACACAGAACAGCAGAAAGGGCCGGAGAGGACGAAAATCCTCTCCGGCCCTTTCCGGTTATTTCGGCTTGTGGGTCACGGTGTGGGTCAAAGTCTGACCCACATTTTGACCCACACCGTATTCCCGCAAAAAGTGACAAAACCGGCGGAAATCATCCGATTTCCGCCGGTTTCTGGAGCTGGAAACGTGACTTGAACACGCGACCTGCTGATTACGAATCAGCTGCTCTACCGACTGAGCTATTCCAGCATATATTTGTTACCGACAGTATAGGATAATACCATATTTTTAGACCAGCGTCAAGTCAAAAATACCTCTTGTGATTTTCTCAACCTTTCGGTATAATAAATAAATACATATTATGTTTGACTCGTCTATTGGAAAGGAGTTCCCAGATGGCTCGCTACGGCTTTATCCACGACAAGCTGGACATTAAATTTTTGATCCTCTATTTTATGGCCCGGGTCGCGGCGCCCATCGACTTTCCGACACTGACGGAGCTGACGGTCTGCGATGACGGCATTGGCTACTTTGAGTTTGCCGAGGCGGTTTCTGAATTGGTGGAGAGCGGCCATCTGACACTGGAGGACGGGCTCTATTCGATCACGGAAAAAGGCCGGGAAAACGGCGCAGCCTGTGAGAGCAGCCTCCCCTACTCGGTCAAGCGCAACTGTAGCGCCCAGTTGGTAAAACTCAACGGGATTCTGCGGCGCAATGCTCAAGTACGTGCGGAGACGGAGCCCCGGCCGGAGGGCGGGTACTCAGCCCGGATGTTTCTGGACGATGACGGGGGCAATCTGTTCACCCTGGAGCTGTTCTGCGGCTCCCAGGAGCAGGCCAACCGCCTGGCGGAGAGCTTCAAGGCCGAGCCGGAGCGGATTTACAATGAGGTTCTCTCCGCACTGCTGGAACACGAGGAGAAGGATTGAAGCGGAATAAGGCCGCCCCCTGTGGGGGCGGCCTTATTTTGTCACAGCAGCGGGGCCAGCACCCGCAGAATGGAGCGGAAGAGGCGGCGTATCCAGGAGTGGCCGAGGCACTGCTCCAGCGTCACCGGCTGGCTGCGGAACTGCGTGTTGATGAAATCCCGCTTGATGTCGAGTACCGTGGGGTCGTGGTAGAGCAGTACCGCGTCCTCAAAGTGGAGGAACATACTGCGGTAGTCCAGATTGATAGAGCCTACCACTCCGCAGCAGTCGTCCGTGACCATGACCTTGGCATGGACAAAGCCGGGCGTATACTCAAAAATCTGCACGCCCGCCTCCAACAGGGACTCGTAGTGGGAACGGGTTAGCTCAAAAACCAATGCCTTGTCCGGGATATGCGGGGTGATGATGCGCACGTCCACCCCCGACTTGGCCGCGTTGCACAGGGCCGTATTGACGCTGTCACTGATGATCAGATAGGGCGTCATGGCGTACACATAGCGCTCGGCCTTGTTGATAAGGTTGAGGTAGACCGCCTCCCCCACCGCCTCCTCGTCCAGAGGGTTATCCGCGTAGGGCTGGACATAGTACCCCGCTCCCTGCGCGGCCTCCGGCGGCAGCTTGTCCGGCCGGAAGCGGCGGTAGTCCTCCTCCACGTCCCGGGTGTACTCCCACATGGTCAGGAACATGACGGTCATGCTCCACACCGCCTCCCCCTTGAGGAGAATGGCCGTGTCTTTCCAGTGGCCATACCGCAGCTTTTGGTTGATATACTCGTCGGCCAGGTTGATGCCGCCGGTAAAGGCGGTGTGGCCGTCGATGATACAGAACTTCCGGTGGTCCCGGTTGTTCATGCGGATGGAAATCACCGGCTTGAAGCGGTTGAAGCAGCAGCAGGGGATGCCGGTTTCCGTCTCAAATTTTCTGGCGTAGTTCATAGGCAGGGTGTTCAGGGAGCCCACATCGTCGTAGATCACCCGCACATCCACCCCGGCGGCATGCTTCTCCTTCAAAATCTCCACCATAGAATCCCAGAATATGCCGGGGCTAATAATGAAGTATTCCAGGAAGATATACTTTTCCGCCTTCCGCAGCTCCTCCAGCATGGCGGGAAACACATCATCCCCCAGGGGAAAATAGTGGGTATAGGTGTTGGTATAGACCGGGCAGCGGGCGTAGTGCTCCAGGTAGCGGGCCTGGTTCACCGCGTCGGCCCCAAAGGGCCTCAGCTCCTCCGCCTTGTAGTCCCGCTCCAACTGCTCCAGCATGGTGCGGTCCATACCCTGCATCTTCCGGCGCTTGCGGGCGGAGAGCTTGTTGCCGCCGCAGAGCAGATACACCAGCCATCCAAAGGCCGGGAACAGCAGAATGGGGATGATCCAGGCGATTTTATACCCCGGGTCGGTCTGGCGGCTGACGATAATCAGCACCGCCAGAATGGAGAGCACCACACACCCCCAGTACACATAAATGAAGTCGCTGGAAAACCAGAGCATATAGAGCAGCAGCATCGCAGCCTGGAGGAAGATCAGCAGGGCCACGATCACCGACCGCTGAAAGAGCAGGGAGGCCAGTTTTTTAATATTCATCTCATCGGCTCCCCTCAACGCACGACCACATTCTCCGCGCCCAGCAGCTCGTTCAGCTCCTGGATCAGCGCGGGATGGACCAGGCAGACCGTGCCCAGCCGCTTTCCGGTATCCTCACACTTGACCACCATCTGTTCCGTACCGGGAAACATGGTGAGCACCAGCTTGATCCTCTCCCAGCGGGGGTCGTCCAGGCTGGGTATGCGGATATAGAGCTTCTTGGCCCTCTCCTCCCCCTCCACCGGAGGCAGGTTTCCCTTCACCTGATCCAAGGGGCGTACCCGGTCGCACATGAGCTGGGGCGCCTTTTCATCCCGAACGGAGATGCGTCCCTCAGCCAGGACGGCCACCCCCTCCTTCAGGTAGGGGCCTGCCTCCCCCAGCACCCGTGCGAACACAAGCATCTCCATGGAGGCGGTGTCGTCCTCCAGCGTCACATAGGCCATCAGGCTGTTGTTGCGGGTGGTCTTGGTGCGGGAGGCGGTGATGACCCCCGCCAGGGTGACCCGCTGCTCGTCGTGGTAAATGGCCGGTCCCCCCTCCTGGGCAAAGTCCGACAGGATCGCCCCCATAGAGGCCGCCTTGCACTGTTTGACCACGTCCCGGTATTCGTCCATGGGGTGGCCGGTGAGGTAGAGTCCAGTCGTCTCCTTTTCCATGGTCATGAGCTCGTGCCGGGTAAACTCAGGGATATTTTTGACCTGGAGCTCGGGGGCGCTCTGCGTCTGATCCCCACCGCCGCCGAACAGATCGAACTGGCCCGCCAGGTTCTTGCGCTTGTTCTGGGCGATGGAGTCCACAAGCTGCTCATAGGCCTCCAGTAACCGGGAGCGGTAGATACCCATACTGTCAAAGGCGCCGCAGCGGATCAGATTCTCCAGCACACGCTTGTTCAGCTCCGCGTCGAACATCCGCTGGCAGAAATCAGGGAAGGAGACAAAGGGCCCTCCCCTGCCCCGCTCAGCCAGCACAGCGTTGATAAAGCCCCGGCCCACTCCCTTGACGGCCACCAGGCCGAAGCGGATGTGCTCGCCGGACACGGTGAAGTCGGCCTCCGACTCATTGATGTCGGGGGGCAGCAGATGGATGCCGCAGTCCCTGCACTCGGCGATATACTCAGCCACCTTCTCGCTGGAGTCCAGCACGGAGGTGAGCAGGGCGGCCATATACTCCTTGGTGTAGTGGCACTTGAACCAGGCCGTCTGGTAGCACACAATGGCGTAGGCCACCGCGTGGGCCTTGTTGAAGGCGTAATTGGCAAAGGCATAGATTTCATCATAGATGTCCTTTGCCACGTCCTCCGGGACACCGTTGGCGATGCAGCCGGCAATGGCCCGCCCGGCGTCGCCGTAGACGAAGGCCTGCCGCTCCCGCTCGATGTCCTTGACCTTCTTCTTGCTCATGGCCCGGCGCACCATGTCGGCCTGCCCCAGCGTGTAGCCCGCCAGCCTGCGGAAAATCTCGATGACCTGCTCCTGGTAGACGATGCAGCCGTAGGTGACCGAGAGGATGGGCTCCAGCATGGGGTGCTTGTACTTCACCTTGTCCGGGTTGTGCTTGCAGGCGATGAAGCGGGGAATGGAGTCCATGGGGCCGGGGCGGTAGAGGGCGATGATGGCGGTGATGTCCTCGATGTTCTGGGGCTTGAGGCCCACGCAGACGCCGGTCATGCCCGCCGACTCCATCTGGAACACGCCGGAGGTCCTGCCCTCGGAGAGCATCTGGAACACCGCCGGGTCGTTGTCCGGGATGTCTGCCAGAGAGAAGCCGGGGCGGCTCTTCTGCACCAGGCGCACCGTGTCGTCCAGGATGGTCAGGTTGCGCAGGCCCAGGAAGTCCATCTTTAAGAGGCCCAGCTCCTCCAGGGTGGTCATGACGTACTGGGTGACCACCGACTCATCGTTCTTCGCCAGGGGCACATAGTCCACCACCGGCTTCCGGGTGATGACCACGCCGGCGGCGTGGGTGGAGGCGTGGCGGGGCATGCCTTCAATGGCCTTGGCGGTGTCGATGAGGGTCCTGATCCGCTCGTCCCCTTCATAGGCGTCCCGGAGGGGCTTGGACAGCTTGAGGGCCTCGTCCAGGGTGATATGGAGTGCACCCGGGCCGCTGGGCACCTGCTTTGCCACCACATCCACGTCGGCATAGGGTATGTTCAGCGCCCGGCCCACGTCCCGGATGGCACCCCGGGCGGCCATGGTACCGAAGGTGACGATCTGGGCCACGTGGTCGGCACCGTATTTATTCTGGACGTACTCAATGACCTCCTGCCGCCGCCGGATGCAGAAGTCGATGTCAATATCCGGCATGGTGACCCGCTCGGGGTTGAGGAATCGCTCAAAGTAGAGGGAGTATTTCATCGGGTCCACGTCGGTGATGGCCATGCAGTAGGCCACCATGGAGCCGGCCGCCGAGCCCCGGCCAGGGCCCACGGGGATGCCCCGCCCCTTGGCATAGCCGATGAAATCGGAGACGATGAGGAAGTAATCCACAAACCCCATCTGGCGGATAATCCCCATCTCGTAGGCCAGCCGCTCCCGGTACTCCGCCGGGGCGCCGGGGTAGCGGCGCGCGAAGCCCTCCTCGCACAGCTTCTGGAAGTAGGCGTCCCCGTCGGTGTAGCCCTCGGGCAGCTTGAACTCGGGCAGGTGGTGGACGCCGAACTGGAAGTCCATATTGCACAGCTCCGCGATTTTGACCGTGTTCTCCACCGCCTCCGGGTAGTCGGGGAACAGAGCGGCCATCTCCTCGGTGGATTTGACATACAGCTCGCTGGTCTCCATCCGCAGGCGGTTGGGATCGTCCACCGTCTTGCCCATCTGGATGCACATGAGGGTGTCCTGCATCTCCGCGTCCTCCCGGCGGAGATAGTGGGCGTCGTTGGTCACCACCAGGGGGATGCCCGTCTCCTGGTGGATGCGGATGAGCCCCTGGTTGATGGCCGGGTCGTTGGGCAGCTTGTGATCCTGGAGCTCCAGATAGTAGCCGTCCTCCCCGAACAGCGCCCGCATCTCCAGCGCCGCTGCCTTGGCCCCCTCGTAGTCCCCGGCCAGCAGCTTGCGGGGCACCTCGCCGGACTGGCAGGCCGACAGGGCGATGAGCCCCTCGGCGTGCTGGTGCAAGAGCTCCTTGTCAATGCGGGGCCTGATATAAAAGCCCTCCGTAAAGGCCGCCGAGTCCAGGAAGCACAGGTTGCGGTAGCCCACCTCGTTGCGGCACAGCAGAATCAGGTGGTACATGGCCGCGTCGTACTCGTGTACCTTGTCGGTGCGCTTCCGGGGGGCCACATACACCTCGCAGCCAATGATGGGCTTGACTCCCTCCGCCTTGCACGCCTTGTAGAAGTCCACCACGCCGTACATGACGCCGTGGTCGGTGATGGCCACGGCGCTCTGGCCCAGCTCCTTCACCCGCTTGACCAGCAGGGGAATGCGGCAGGCCCCGTCCAGCAGGGAATATTCGGTATGGACATGCAGGTGGACAAAGGACATTAGGAGTACCTCCTCTTTCTCTATTTGGTGAGCATGGCTCCACAGTAGTGGCAATGGTCAATACCTATCCTCAGTATGGCCCCGCAGAGAGGACAGCGGGGCGCAAAGGCGAGTACCGTAGGCAGTAGCAGCACCCGCCTGGTCTTTCGGGCGTCTCTTCTCTTTTTCATCTCATTTCATCTCCAGCTTCCGGCCGCACTTTGGGCAGGCAAAGGGGATGCCCTCCTGCGCCCGCATGGCCTGGTGGTACACCGAGCCGCCGCAGGCAGGACACCGGAGCTTGATCACAGCAATACACAGACCCGTGCAGAATACCACAGCCGCCAGAACGCCCAGCCCCAGAAACAGCGTCGGCTCCAGCGTCAGCACCAGGCCCGGCGCCAGCAGCGCAACAGCCGCCGCCGTAAGGCCCCAGAAAATCAGCTTCCAGCGCTTTTGAACCACTTGCTTCTCCATGGCAATCTACCCTTTCTTTTCTTTCCCGCCCTACGCCCTGGCCATCTCCATCAGCTTGCGCAGGCGGTGGTTGAACGCGGATTTGGAGACGGGCGGTTCGCACAGCTCCGCAAGCTGGGCCAGGGTGAGCTCCGGGTGGGCCACCCGCAGATCCACCGCCTCCTTGAGCTTGTCGGGCAGCTCCTCCAGCATGCCGCGCTCCTCCAGCCTGTAGATGGCCTCGATCTGCCCCTGGGCGGCGTCCACCGCCTTGTCCAGATTGGCCGCGTCGCAGTTGACCCGGCGGTTGATGCTCCCCCGGAGATCCTTCTCCGCCTTGGCGTTCATGATCTCCATGGCCGCCAGGGGCGCGCCGATGGCGGTGAGAAAGTCCTCAATGGCCTCGCTCTGCTTGAAGTAGGTGATGGAGTTGGCCTTGCGGGTGGTCTCCTTGGGGGTGAAGCCACACTCCAGCAGGAGGGCCCGCAGCTCCCGGCTGACACTCAGATGGGGGGTGGACAGCTCCAGGTGGTAGCGCTTGGCCGGGTCGGTCACCGAGCCGCCCGCCAGAAAGGCCCCCCGAAAAAAGGCCAGGCGGCAGTGCTCCTCCTCCAGCACGGCAAAGTTAATGTGATGGGCCAGGGTGCCCGCCGGCTCATGGCCGAACGCCGACCAGAGGGCGGACAGCTTGTCCGGCTCTGTGATGGAGAAAATCCGCTTGGCCGCCCCCTCCTCCGGCGTGCGGTCAAAGGAGAGCTGAAAGGCCCTGTGGAACAGGGCGGGCAGCCGGGCGGCAAAGGCGTTGGACTCGGTGCTGATGCGCACCTGTGAGGCGGTGAACTGGTTGCAGTAGAGCAGCACTCCGTAGGCCTCCGCCTGGGCGCAGCAGCGGCGGGAGAGGGCCGTCCGGCACAGCTCCGCCTTGACCTCAGAGGAAAACGACATAGTGCCCCCCTCCCTTTCTCAAAAAATCTTGGTGTCGGCCCGCTCATTGTAAAGCTCCATCACCGCCTCGGCCAGGCGGGCAAAGGAGTGGCGGGCGTAGTTAAGGGTCTCGGAGGCCAGGGGCCGGGTGACGGCCTCCACCCCCAGGGCCTCGATGGCCGCCCGATCCACCACGATGGGGGCGGCGTCCTCCTCCCTGTACCGCTCCACCAGGCCGGGGCGCACCGGCGCGGAGTTGCACAGGCACAGATCCACCAGTCCCGGCCCGGAGTGGTCGAGCAGGGCCTTTACGTGGTCAGAGGCGGTCATGCCCTCGGTCTCCCCGTCCTGGGTCATGATGTTGCAGATGTAGATCTTCAGCGCGTCGGAGGCACGCACCGCGTCGGCAATGCCGTCCACCAGCAGGTTGGGGATGACGCTGGTGTAAAGGCTGCCGGGGCCCAGGAGGATCAGCTCCGCCTCCCCGATGGCCCGCACCGCCTCCGGCAGGGCCTTTGGGTGCTCGGGCAGCAGGCGGACGCTCTCAATGCGGCAGTCCTGCTCCTTCTTGAAGGCGCTGATCTTAGACTCCCCTAGCACCCGGGTGCCGTTCTCGAAGGTGGCCTCCAACGCCACGTTCTCATTGGTCACAGGCAGCACCCGGCCGCTGATGGCCAGCACCTCGCTCATGCGGGCCACCGCCTGGTCGAAGGAGTCGGAGATGCCGTTGAGGGCGGCCAGGATCAGGTTGCCGAAGGACTGCCCCGTCAGGTTGCCCGAGCCCTCCGGGAATCGGTAGGTCAGAAGCTGCTGCATCACCGGCTCGGCGTTGGCCAGGGCCTCCATGCAGTGGCGGATGTCCCCCGGAGGGGGCATACCCAGATCCTGCCGCAGCATGCCCGAGCCGCCGCCGTCGTCGGCCACGGTGACGATGGCCGTCAGGCTGCGGGTGCGGCTTTTCAGCCCCCGCAGCATGGTGGACAGCCCGGTGCCTCCTCCGATGGCCACAATCCTGGGGCCCGCTCCGCCGTTCCATTCCGTCATAGTGTCCACCTCCTTACGCCCGCGTCATGTCCCGGTGGTTCTCCGTGGCCTGATAGCCCTTCTGCTTGATGAAGTCGGCTAGGGCCTTGGTAATGGCCACCGAGCGGTGCTGCCCGCCGGTGCAGCCGATGCCGATGACCAGCGCCGCCTTTCCCTCCTCCACATACTGGGGCAGGAGGAAGCCGATGAGGCTCTCCAGGTGGGCCATGAAGTCCTTGGTCTGCTGATAGCCAAAGACAAAGCTGTATACCCCCTCGTCCAGCCCGGTCTGATGGCGCAGCTCGGCGATGTAGTAGGGGTTGGGCAGAAAGCGCACGTCGAACACCAGGTCGGCCTCGATGGGGATGCCGTACTTGAAGCCGAAGGAGATGACGCTGACACTCATGGCCGGGGTACTCCCCCCATCCCCGAACAGCCGCAGCACCTCCCCCCGCAGCTTGGCGGTGGAGAGGGCCGAGGTGTCAATGATGTACTCCGCCCGCTGGCGGACGGGGGCCAGGACGGTGCGCTCCTGCCGCACCGCCTCGTCCAGCGAGCGGGAGGTCGAGGACAGCGGGTGCATCCGCCGGGTCTCCTTGTAGCGCTTGATGATGGTCTCTACGCTGGCCTCCACAAAGAGGATTTTATACGCACAGCCCATGCGGTGCAGCTCGTGGAGGGCGTCAAACAGCCCATCGAAGGTCTGGCCGCCCCGGATATCGGTGACCAGGGCCACCCGGTCATAGCGGCCCGGCCCGGCCATGCACAGCTCGGCAAATTTGGGCATCAGCGGGGCGGGCATGTTGTCCACCACGTAGAACCCGATATCCTCCAGAAAGGAGGCCACCTTACTCTTTCCCGCACCGGACAGGCCGGATATAATGATAAATTCCATTGCAATCTCCTTTTTCCGCGCCCCGTCAGAACCCCAGCAGCCGGACCTCCAGCTCCAGCGCCACGCCGGTCTCCCGCAGCACCGTCTCCTGAACCAGTTCCATCAGCCGCCGCACGTCGTCCGCCGTGGCGCCGCCCCGGTTGACCACGAAGCCTGCATGCTTCTCCGACACCTGGGCTCCACCGATCCCCACACCCTTGAGTCCGCACCCCTCGATCAGCGCGGCGGCGAAGTGGCCCTCCGGCCGCTTGAAGGTACTGCCCCCGCTGGGCCACTCCAGGGGCTGCTTCTCCCGCCGCTTGGCGGCCAGTTCGTCCATGCGGGCCCGGATGGCCTCTCCATCTCCTGGCCGAAGCTCCAGCTCCGCCTCCAGGACAAGCCAGTCCGGGCGGTCGGAGAACCGGCTGTGCCGGTAGGTCAGGGCGCACGCGGCGGCGGGCAGGGTGTGCTCCTCCCCCGCCCCGTCCCGCCCGGCAGGGGGGGGCGCCCCCCGCCCCCCCCCGCCGCCGGCTACGGAGTGTTTTCCGGCACCCGGTGGGTCGGCCGCGGGGGGGCCCCCGCCACTACGGTGACGGTTACGGCGGTCTCCGGCAGTGCTAACACCTACACCTTCACCATGCCCGCCTACCCGGCCACGGTAGAGGTGC
>OLIH01000545.1_pt1 | contig 20926 bp, 18 predicted proteins | sample 1609721 | NCBI WGS metagenome assembly OLIH01 (sample SAMEA4350157, study PRJEB24818) | metagenome | biome: human; feature: gut; material: faeces | place: Denmark | collected 2013-09
CCTCTGATTGATCTGCGTGCCAATATGCTGTTTATGCTGGGCCTTACGGCAATCAATATACTGACGGATCTGGGCATCATGTCATATGCCATGTCATGGCTGGCCTTTGGGGCACTTTTTATCTGGTCTATGGCCGGAGGCGGAAGGAACCGCTGAATATGGGAAAAAAATCTTGGAAATATTCCTATGCGAACGGTGTTCTTGCCCTTTTTGCGGTGCTTTTATTTCTGTCCGCGCCTTTCTCCGGTACTTTTTGGGGAGGCCTCCTGTTTCACACATCTATGGCAGCCACAGTGGCAGGATTGGCAGACTGGTATGCCGTTGTGTCCCTGTTCAGGAAGCCGTTGGGGATTGCCTATCATACAGCGTTGATTCCTCGGGGGAAAACCAGGATTATTGGAATTTTAAGAAAAATGATCGAGGAAGAACTTCTGACGGTTCCCCATTTATACCAGACGGTTAAAAAACACTCTCCGGGGACGCTGATTTATGAATGGATGCAGAAAAACCGGAAGGAAATTGTCCGGGGAATCAGTCTGTTTCTTTCAGGGACTGCGGCGCAGATCAGGGATTCAGAGTGGATACACGCAGAAAGATTTTTTTCGCAGCAATTTATACGGAAAACAGACTGGGCAGCCCTTCTCATTTACATGGCGGATCAGATCATGGATAAAAACAGCACGGTTGATTTTGGAAGACTTCTTTCTTCATGGCTTCAGCAGATTCTTAACAGTGACATGATGAAATCTTTTTTTCCGCTGTTTTATGATAAAGTATGGAAAGACTACGAAGAAAAAGGCGCGGGCAGAGGAGTTGTACGCAGCCTTTTGGAGAATCAGAAGGGAGTCACTGATGAAGCCGGCGGGGAACTGATCCGGTCCAGGCTGCTTCAATGGGCGGAAGACCTGGGAAGAGAGGGAACATCTGCCAGGAGTGAGGCCGGAGAAAGACTGATTCAGTTCTGCGGAAAACTTCATGATGACACACTGTTCCGCAGCCGTGCAAACCGGTGGGTACAGAATCAGATGATATCCTTTCTTAAGCAGCACCCTTCTTTTCTTGAAGAAATAAGACGGAAACTCACAGGGCAGGAACAGATAAAGAAACTGTCGGAAAAACTGACAGACCTGCTGCTGAAAAAAATGCAGAATCAGATGATGTCAGAAGAAAAACGCAAAGAAACAGACCGCTGGATACTGCTTCAGTCAGCCAGAGCCATACGCCTTCTGCAGCGGCAGATGGGAAAAGCTGCAGAAGATGAACTGCTGCGCTATACGGGCGAAGATATGGCCCATATGGCGGAAAACAGTGTATCCCGTGACCTTCAGATGATCCGCATCAACGGCTCTGTTGTGGGCGCTGTTTTAGGCAGCTTTTTCTATCTCCTGATGCATATTCCGAAGGGAGGTCTGTTCTGATGGATTACCGCAAGAGGGCCGATCTGGTTTTTCTTACATGTTTTCTGATTTTTGCAGCAGCGTTTTACAGCTATATTCATTTTGGAGGACCATGGCAGGCATTCTTTTATTTCGTGGCACAGTCAGCTTTGATTGGAAGTGCTGCCGACTGGTTTGCAGTTACCGCACTTTTTGAAAAACCTCTGGGATTTCCCTGGCATACGGACCTGATCAGACGCCACCGCGGATCAGTCATACAGTCTGTGCGGAACATGGTTGAAAACAGATTGATACGTCCTGATATCTGGAACCGTGCATCCGGTCCGTTTTCTGCTGTGGACTGGCTGTCAGAAAAACTTCAGGATCCTCTGATTATCCAAAAAGCGGCTGAGGTGGAAAAGAGATGGGCAGACCGCTGCACCTATGAAGACGGGAAGCCGTCACCCTTCCGCCTTCTGATCATGCGCTTTCTGGACGATGCTGTTTATAAACGGGGCTGGAGTACGGTTAATTCCCCCATGTTTATTGTGTCTCTTCTTAAAAAAAATGGAAATGATGAAAAATTAGTGCTGCTGTTGCTGGGACGTATCAAAGCGGCGGCTGGAGATGTCTCTGTGCATCAGACTGTTGAACAGATGATCCGTTCCTATGTGTCCAGGCAGTCGGAGAATCCCCTGACGGCCATGGCTGTGAAAGTGGGGGAAATGACAGGAGTTATCAATTATAAAGATATTACAGATTCCCTTCTGGATCAGACAGCCCGGACAATCAATGAGTGGGAAGACAGCATGCATCCCATGCATGAAAAATTGAAAACCATGCTTTATGATTTTGCGGGACAGATGGGTGATGATCCGGATATAGGGAAAGAAATACAGCGGATAGCAGACGGAGTCAGGCGCGGGGGGGAGATTGACAGAATCTGCAGAGATGCAGTCCGCCGTCTCCGCGGCATGCTGCTGGACCCGGTATCCGAAAGAGAAAACTGGCTGGACCGCATCAACCGGTACGGGATCCATTATTTATGCAGACTGGCAGAAGATCCTGTAAGGAAAAAAACAGTGGATGATTTTTTCCATGATCTGGCGGAAACAGCGGCTGCGCAGGCGCACCGGCTGGTGGGAGAGGCTGTGGAAAACGTTCTCAAGGACTACGGAGAGGAACGGCTGAATTCCTTTATCCGTTCGAAAGTGAGCCGTGAATTAAGCTGGATACGTATTAACGGAGCCGTGACAGGAGCCCTTGCGGGGGCGGTTCTGTACGCGCTTATTTATGAAATCTACATTCCTTTATTTTCTTTTGGGCGCTGATAAATACCGCAAGACAGGGCTTGATGTTGTCTTGACACATAAATGCAAAGAATCTACAATAAAATCAGTCAATCTTAAAGATTGTATTACTTATACGGATGATTCATACATGAAAAAATGCAGAATCCGAATTGAGGAGGTGAAACTTTGGAGTTTAATGAAATCTTATTTTTAATGTGTATTCTGGCAGTCATTGCTGCTGCAGCAGGGGTGGGCATAGGATATGTATTCAGAAAACGTCTTGCAGAGGCCCGCGTAGGAGCGGCTGAAGACAATGCCCGGAGAATTCTTGAAAATGCAGCCCGTGAGGCAGCGAGTACAAAAAAGGAAGCACTGGTACAAACAAAAGAAGAAATACACCGTCTCCGTGAAGAAGTAGAAAAAGAAAATCACGGACGCCGTGAAGAACTTCAGCAATATGAACACAGATTGGTTCAGAAAGAAGAATATCTGGACAGGAAAAGCGAGTCGTTTGAACAGCGGGAGCATAACCTTTCCCTGAAAGAATCAAAGATCAGGGAACAGCAGGAGCAGGCAGAGCTGCTTTCCCGCAGACAGGCTGAAAAATTAGAGGAAATCTCACAGCTGTCCCAAGAGGAAGCCAGAAAACTGATTCTGGACCGCATGGAGGGAGAACTGACACATGAAAAAGCCGTTATGATCCGTACTGCAGAATCTGAAATTAAAGAAACGGCGGATGCCAAGGCCCGTGAAATTCTGGCATCTGCCATTCAGAGAAATGCGGCGGATACCGTTTCGGAGACAACTGTTTCGGTCGTTTCTCTGCCTAATGAAGAAATGAAGGGCCGTATTATCGGGAGAGAGGGACGGAATATCCGTGCACTGGAGACATTGACCGGTGTTGACCTGATCATTGATGATACACCGGAGGCTGTTATCCTTTCAGGTTTTAATCCTGTCCGGAGAGAAGTTGCGCGCCTGGCGCTCGAAAGTTTGATTAAGGACGGACGGATTCATCCGGCAAGAATTGAAGAAGTAGTGGCCAAGACGGAGAAAGAGGTAGACCGTACTATACGGGAAGCCGGAGAACAGGCTGTATTTGAATGCGGAATCAGAGGCATTCACCCTGAACTTGTCAAAATTTTGGGACGGTTGAAGTACCGCACCAGCTATGGTCAAAATGTGCTTCAGCACTCCATGGATGTTTCCTATTTTGCAGGAGTCATGGCAGGCGAAATCGGGGCTGATGTAGAAATGGCCAAAAGAGCCGGACTTCTGCATGACATAGGCAAAGCCATAGATAGGGAACAGGAAGGGACACACGTGGAGCTGGGGGTTGCCCTGGCGCAGAAATATCATGAACCGCCGGTGGTTATCAATGCCATTGCATCCCATCACGGTGATACAGAGCCTGTTTCTGCAGAGGCTGTGCTGGTGGCTGCGGCAGATGCCATATCGGCGGCACGTCCCGGGGCCAGAAGAGAGACACTGGAAAACTATCTGAACAGACTGACCAAGCTTGAAGAAATTGCAAAATCTTTTGAGGGCGTATCCAACTGCTATGCCATTCAGGCCGGCCGGGAAATACGGGTGATTGTGAAACCCGAAAAAGTGACCGAAGATCAGGCTGTTATTCTTTCCAGAGATATTGCAAAAAGAATTGAAAGCGAACTGCAGTATCCAGGCCAGGTAAAAGTTGTCACTATCCGTGAAACGCGCTCTATTGACTATGCAAAATAAATGAATATATCTGATATGCAGTGCATATGACCTGCACCGAAGGAACCCGGAGATGTCGATAAGACATCTCCGGGTTCCTTCGGCAGAAGGGCGGGAATACCCGTTTCGGCTCTTCATAAAAAATTATAGTCCTCTTGTGAGGAAGAGAAGAAGAACTTTAGATTTCAGAAAAGATGCTGTGATATAATCATTTTATAAATATAAATGGCATAAATAGCTGCAGCATTACAAAAGATTTGGGGTGTATAGCATGGATCGGGAAGATCTGGATAAAAAAATAGAAACAGGCGGGAAAACCATGCCGGAACAGCATACAGAAGGGAAAAAGAGCAAAAGAAAACTGGCAGCGGCGGCAGTTTTTCTGCTTCTCATAGGAGCTGCAGGAGGATATTATTACCATGGAACGCCTTTTGGGAGCGGGCATGATTCATCATACAGCATGCCGCAGCAGGCCCGGTCGGGAAGTGCCGGCGAACTCCCGGCAGTCCGCAATACGCCGGTTGTGCAGGCGGTCAAGAAAGTCGGACCTGCCGTGGTGGGAATTACCACAAAAGTTTATGACAGGGATATATTCAACCGACGGGTGGAAGTAGGGCAAAGTGTCGGATCCGGTGTCATTTTTGACAAAAGAGGATATATCGTCACTAACAACCATGTCGTATCCGGAAGCAAAGACGTCAATGTATCTCTTTCCAGCGGAAAAACGGTTTCAGGAAAAGTTGTGGGAACAGATCCGTCTACTGATCTGGCTGTTGTCAAGATCGAAGAGATTCAGGATCTTCCGGTAGCTGAACTGGGAGATTCGGATCAGCTGCAGGTAGGAGAAACGGTTGTGGCTATAGGAAATCCCCTGGGACTTGAATTTCAGGGAACCGTGACGGTAGGCGTGGTCAGTGCGCTGAACCGCACATTGGATGAAATGGAGCAGCGCTTTAAACTGATTCAGACCGATGCGGCGATCAACCCCGGAAATTCAGGGGGAGCACTGGTTACTACCGATGGAAAAGTTGTGGGAATCAACAGTGCGAAAATTGCTAAAGAAGGGGTGGAGGGAATGGGCTTTGCCATTCCCATCAACCAGGTTAAAGGCGTTATTGAGGAATTGATCAGAAACGGCCATGTGACGCGGGCATACCTGGGACTTTACGGAGCCGATAAAGACATTGCCGCCCGCTATGGATATTCCTGGGATGCGGACCAAAAAGGAATTCTGGTCATGAAAATCGCCCCCCAGAGTCCGCTCAGTCTGACAGCGGTACAGATGGGTGACTATGTGACGGCTGTCGACGGCCAGGCGGTAAATACCGTTTCTGAACTGAGAAACCTTCTGGATCAGCATAAACCGGGAGAAAAAATTACGCTTACCTACACACACAATGGACAGGAATCTACGGCATCAGTCATGCTGGGGCAATTGAATCAGGAGAAGGATGAATGAAATTTACCTTTCTTCTGATAGGAAAATTGAAACAGAGGTGGCTCAAAGAGGGAGTTGATGAATATATTTCCCGCCTGTCTCCATTTGTAAAAACTGAATTCCGGGAATGGACAGAAGAAAAAATGCCGGAAAACCCTTCTCCGGCACAGCGGGAACAGGTGCTGAATGCAGAAGCTGATAAAATGCTCCGGGCTTTGCCGAATGAAGGACACCTTATTCTGCTGGATACCCAGGGCCGGGAAATGTCATCCCCTGATCTGTCCGGATACATAGACAGCAGGACTGTTCAGGGCATCAGCCATTTCTTCTTTGCTGTAGGAGGGCCATTCGGAACAGGGGGGCACATCAGGGAAAGGGCAGATCTCCGCCTTTCTCTGGGACCCCTGACGCTGACACATCAAATGGCCCGTTTGATTTTGATGGAACAACTCTACCGGTCTGTAAAAATCAGCAGACATGAGCCGTACCATTTGTGAAAAGATAATATTTGACCTTTTTTTTTATTCATGAGATGATACAGACAGATAAAACAGAAAAGAGGGGAGATTTTATGGCAGATAAGATATACCGGGCTAAAGATTTTATGACAAAGTACGTACTGACGGTGACTTCTGACACTACGATTCAGGAACTGGTCCGTCTTTTTGTCAGACATCCGGTGTCAGCAGTTCCTGTAACAGGAGAAGACAATGAACTGCTGGGCATTATTTCCGAGGGAGATCTTCTGTATAAAAAGGCACGCCCCTATATTCCCCAGTACTTTGATGTATTAGGAGCGAGCATTTACTATTACGGATATGGGAAATATGAGGAGTCATTCCGCAAACTGCTGGCGACCAAAGCTTCGGAAATTATGACAAAAGATGTGCGCTGCGTCACTCCTGAAACAGATATGGAAACGATTACCACACTGATGATTGACGAGCATCTGAAGTCAGTTCCCGTGATTGACAAACCTAAACGGCTGGTGGGGATTATTACCCGGCATGATATTTTGTCCGTAATTGCCACGGCAGATCAGGATCCAGAAGCATGAACTGATGATAAAACGGGCCGGAGGGTCCGTTTTATTATGCCCACAGTTTTACAGGGAGAAATATCAAAGTGAAACATTCAATTATTCCATTATTTATTCCTCATTCAGGCTGTCCCCACCAGTGTGTCTTCTGCAATCAGGTCAGAATCACAGGCCAGACAACGCCGGTAACACCCGAAGAAGTCAGAAATAAGATCAATTTATATACCACCGGGCCGGGAGAACAAAAACAATGGGAAGCCGCTTTTTACGGGGGTACATTCACAGCACTTCCCCCGCATTTGATAAAGGCACTTCTTAAACCGGCATCGGAAGCGATGCGGGAAGGCAGGATAACAGCTATACGCATTTCCACCCGTCCCGATGCCATTGATGAACAGATTCTGCAGATCCTTCTTGACGGCGGAGTGCGAACCGTAGAGCTGGGAGTTCAGAGCATGGATCAGGAAGTTCTGAAAAAATCGGAAAGAGGCCATACCGCAGAACAGGTGTGTCTGGCTGTACAGCAGCTTAAAAAGGCGGGACTTTCAGTTGGCCTTCAGTTCATGGTGGGACTTCCCGGAGAAGATGGTGCATCTTTGCGCCGGACAGCCCGTCGGGGAGTCAGACTGCATCCGGACTTTATCAGAATTTATCCGGTGCTTGTGCTGGAAGGGACAGCGCTGGCAGATTCATGGAGACAGGGGCAATACAGTCCCTGCACACTGGAATCAGCTCTGTGCGCCTGCGCATTCTTAAAAAAATATTACGGCCGCCATTCTATTCCAGTCATCCGGACGGGACTGCAGGCTACGGAAGAATTAGACAGAGGCGGTTCGTTTTTGGCAGGTCCCTACCATTCGGCTATGGGAGAACTGACCGATCAATACCTTTTCCGCCATGCAGTCAATCACACATGGAAAAACATGAAAGGTTCCCCAAAAAACATTATGTGCCATCCGCGGGACCGTTCTAAAATTATGGGATTTCGGGGAAAAAACTGGAAAGAATGGCAGACCCGTTTTGGCGGAAGACTGCAGTGCAGGGAAGAAGCATCCATTCAGCCGGGGATGATAATCCTTGAAACGGATCAGGAGAAAAAAGAAATTTTTCCTGAGTCGGAGATATATTGTTATTCCCGGTAAAACGGCTATAATGGAAATAAAATCAAGATTCACAGCAAGGAGAGTCTATGCAGTATTTGAGAATTCATATACCGATGCAGCTCTACCGGAGCATACAGATTGTACTGGGGTTCATGCTGCTGATGCTGACAGGCGCACTTCTTCTGATGCTTCCTGCAGCACAGACGGGGGAATCTGAAATTCATTTTATGGATGCCCTGTTTACTTCTGTCAGTGCGGTCAGCGTGACAGGTATGTCCATGATTGATATCCAGTCTGATCTCAGCTGGATCGGGCAGCTGATTATCATCTGCCTTGTACAGACCGGGGCATTGGGCATTATGACCATTGCAGGGATTTTGGGAATTACGAGAGGACGCCGTATCGGTCTGCAGCAGAGACTGATGATTCAGGAATCTTTCAATATGCAGACGCCGTCAGGCATGGTGGCTCTTGTACAGAAAATTGCATGGTTTACCCTCTGTATCGAATTTCTGTCAGGAACAGTAATGGCAGTCAATCTTTATTTTACTTATGGATTCAAAGGAATATATCTGGGATACTGGGAAGCGGTGTCATCATTCTGCAATTCCGGATTTGATCTGATGGGCAATTCCTCTTCCATGACTCCGTTTACAGAACATCCTCTGGTTCATGCATCTGTATTGGTTACGATGGTTCTGGGCGGAATGGGATTTATTGTATTAGATGATCTTTGGAAAAAGAGATCATGGCGGAGGCTGACAGTTCACAGCAAAATCGTTCTGACAGCAGGTCTTTTTCTGACAGCGGCGGGGACAGTTCTGTTTTATCTTCTGGAACGTCAGAATCCTGCAACATTAGGCGGGTTTGATATACAGGATCAGTGGATGATTTCATTTTTTCAGTCTGTATCAGCCCGTATGGCTGGTTTTAATATGATTCCTGCGGAAGCTATGGGAAAAGCATCCATGGCATTGAACATGGGACTGATGTTTATCGGGGCAGGGCCTGTCTCAACGGCAGGCGGCATTAAAACCACAACCTTTATTATTCTGATTCTCTTCATGTGGGCCAAAATCAGAGGACGTGAGCATATTGTCCTCTTTCATAGAGAAATTGACGACTCCGTGGTTTTGAAAGCAGCTTTTATTTTTTGTTTTTCCATTTTCCTTATATCCTCGGCATTCTTTCTGATTCTTGTGTTTGATACAGGGAACCATACAGTGGGAACAGTGCTTTTTGAGACAATCTCTGCCTACAGCACAGTGGGATTCACAACCGGTGCAGTGGCGGAATGGAACAATGCGTGTAAAGTGATTCTTATGATGACCATGTTTATTGGACGTATAGGTGTTCTTACTTTGATTCTTGCCTTTGCGGAAAGCCATCCGTCAAGAATCAAATTCCCCAAAGAAAAAGTCATTGTAGGATAGAGAGGCATAAAACATGGAAAATAAACTGCAGTTTTTTGTAGCCGGACTTGGACGGTTTGGAAAAAGCGTGGCTGTATCTCTGGACCATATGGGGTATGATGTCATGGCTATGGATATTGATGAAGCCGTGGTGCAGGACCTGTCTGGCTCATTGGGCTATGTTGTCTGTGCTGATGCGTCTGATGAAAAGAATTTAGCAGCCATAGGGGCGGGCAATGCCGATGTGGCTGTTGTATCCATTGGAGATTTATCAGCAAATCTTATGACGACGCTGATTCTCAAAGAAATGGGAGTCAAAAAAATTGTTGTTAAAGCACTGGATGAACTTCATGGCAAAATGCTGAAGAAAATCGGTGCTGACAAAGTTGTCTATTCGGAAAAAGAGATGGGAGTCCGTGTGGCGCATAATCTCATTTCGCCGGGAATTGTAGATTATATTGAAATGGATGACAATATTACCATCCTCAGCATACGCCTTCCTGATGCCTGGATAGGGAAAAGTCTGATTGATCTGAATGTACGGCAGAAATACCATATTACAGTAGTGGCTATTAAAAGAAAAAATAAAATGACCGTTAATCCCAGACCTGATCTCATTATGGAAAAGGATGACATGCTGATTATTCTGGGAGATTCTGAGAGTGTGAGAGATGTTACAGAATCCTTGTAAAAGTTTTATGACAGTCCTTTTCTTGAATTGAAGAGCAACTTTTGTTATGATGTTGAAAAGATACTGCAATTACGTTTTTTGTTAATAAGAATAAAAATAAAAAATGAAACGGGCGGTCTGCCCTTTCAGATAGTTCATCTTAATACAGGAGTGATTCCGTTTGGAAAAATTAGTGATCAGAGGCGGCCGTCCCCTGCGGGGAACCGTACGTGTTTCAAGTGCTAAAAATGCAGTGCTTCCGATAATTGTAGCCACCATGCTGCCGTCTTCGGCATCTTCTATTATGGAGGTTCCTCATCTGGATGATGTGGAGACCATCTGTCAGGTCATGGAATCATTGGGCATGACTGTGACAGAAGAGGGCCATACTCTGGTTTTTGATCCTTCAGGACTGGATAAAAGCGAAGCTTCTTATGAATTAGTCAGCCGCATGAGAGCTTCCTTCCTGATCATGGGACCGCTTCTGACAAAATTAGGGCATGCCAAGATTGCGCTTCCCGGAGGGTGTATGATCGGAAGCCGGCCTATTGATCTTCACCTGAAAGCTTTTGAAGCCATGGGAGCCGAGATCAGTGTAGGACACGGCTATGTAGAAGCCTATGCGCCGGGCGGACTGAAGGGAGCCACTGTCTATTTGGATTTCCCCAGTGTGGGGGCTACGGAAAATGTGCTCATGGCGGCAGTGCTTGCACAGGGGAAAACCATCATTGAGAATGCGGCGGAAGAACCGGAAATTGTTGACCTGGTCACATTCCTTTCCAGCATGGGGGCTAATATTAAGGGAGCGGGAACCAATGTAATCCGTGTGGAAGGAGTTCCTGAACTGTCGGGTGTTTCCCATATTGCCATTCCGGACCGGATTGAAGCCGGGACCTTTATGATTGCCGCGGCCATGGCGGGCGGCGATGTTTATATTGAAAATGTGCTCTCGGAACATTTAAAACCCCTTCTGGCCAAATTGGGGGAAGCGGGAGTTAAAGTGATCCGCGACATTGATCATGTGAGAGTGATCAGCGATGGGCACATCCGGTCAGCGGATATTAAGACGATGCCTTATCCCGGATTTCCCACGGATCTCCAGGCGCAGTTTATGGCATTGATGACAGTGGGAGACGGCGTCAGCAATATCACGGAAACAGTATTTGAAAACCGTTTCATGCATGTGGGAGAATTAAAAAGGATGGGAGCTTCCATCGACATAGAAGGGCGCAGCGCCATTGTCCGGGGCGTGCCTTTCCTCGAAGGAGCCTTTGTAAGAGCAACAGATCTGCGGGCAGGCGCTGCACTTACATTGGCGGGACTGGCTGCCCACGGAATTACAGAAGTAGGGGATCTCCATCATATTGACCGGGGCTATGATCATCTGGTGGAGAAATTACAGGGGTTAGGAGCCGATATTGTCCGTGTCAATACAGAATGCTGAAAAACAGGACCGGCGCAGCCAGCGTTCATCTGCCAATACAGTCCGGCGCCGTTCCCTTATGGACTGGATGGGATCCTTTGGCACTGAGGATATCGGTGTAGACCTGGGGACATCCAATATGGTGGTGTATGTCAGGGACAAGGGAATTGTTCTGGATGAACCCTCTGTTGTGGCAGTCTGTGAAAAAACAGGAGAGATGATAGCCGCAGGACACCGTGCCGATGATATGGAGGGCAGGACACCGAGGGGCATTAAAACACTCCGTCCTCTCCGTGAAAGCGCCATCGTTGATTACGGCGCCGCTGCCTATCTGCTGAGCTCTCTTTTGGAACACATGTCACTGAAAAGCACCTTTTTTCATCCCCGGCTAGTCATGTGTGTGCCCAGCGGCGTTACCGGCGTGCAGCGGAGGGCGCTTCTGGAATCTGCTGTTGCCATGGGCGCCCGCAAAACTGTCCTTATTGAACAGCCGATGGCTGCCGTTATGGGAACCGGGCTGGATACATCACGTATGGTTGGAACCATGGTAGTTGATATCGGAGGCGGATCGGCCAATATATCCGTACTGTCAAGATACGGTATTGTAGTCAGCTCTTTTTCTCCGGATGCAGGCATGGTGATGGACCAGGCCATTATGACCCACGTAAGGGATAAATACCGTGTCCGTATCGGGCGCAAAGCGGCAGAATCCGCGAAAATTGAATTGGGCGCATGGTTCAACGCAGCCATGACACACAGCACCTCTGTGAGCGGTTCTTCTGTCGTTACCGGCCTTCCGATGAAACTGGACATTTCTTCCGGTGATGTGTCGGAAGCATTAAAACCTATACTTGACCGTATTTTCAGAAAAATTCTGGAAGTTTTGCAAAAAACACCCCCCGCACTGCTGGCGGATATCCGCGATCATGGGATCCTGATGACAGGGGGGGCATCCTGTCTGAAAGGACTTGATATGATGATTACCAGAACGACAGGAATTCCTGCCTATGTGGTGGAATATCCGTTTTTTGTCAATGCCATAGGCGCAGGAAATGCCCTGGAATACATGGATATATTCCGGGATTCCCTGCAGAATCTGCATTGAAAGGAGGACTTCCCATGAAAATCAACAAAAAAGCAGGAGCGGCTTTGACAGGGGCGTTCCTGCTTTGCTGTTTTCAGACAGCTTCGGCGGCGGAATTTGAATCATTAAGAGTGCAGAACAGCGACGGGCAGTCACGAATTGTATTAGAATTCGACAAACTTCCTGAGAGCTGGGATTTAAAGACCGGATCTGACGGAGATACGGAACTTATACTGAACGGCATTTCATCAGCCATTCCCCATGCTGCAGGCGCAGAAGGAAATGGGCTGATTAAGGAAATGACACCCCGGAAGAATACATCCACCGTGACACTGGATATGAAACTGAAAACAGAAGCTGCGCATCATCTTTTTGTACTTCATCAGCCGGACAGGCTTGTTCTTGACCTGTTTACACGATATGAAGAGAAAACGGTGGTTTCCGTAACTCCCCATATGTCTTATACCTACTGGACGCGGGCCGATGCAGACGGAAGAAAGAAAATTTACGTGATCCGGGGAGACGCGGAAACACAGGGACGGATCGTCATGGGAGACCTCAAATCCCGGATTTCCATGCAGTCCTTTGCGGAATCGACAAAGGCTCCGGTTGCCGTTAACGGAACCTACGGTGGAAAGCCCATGATGAAGGCTTATGGCCTGTGGAGAAATCTGTCAGGCCAGGCACAGGGATTTATTTCCTATGAACAGGGCAAGGGATATACAATAGGTTTATGGCAGCCCGCATACAGAGTTTCAGCCGGGGGAAAGCAGACCTCTGTTGCCGGAAGCGACAGACCGCGCAGACAGGATGAACTCATTCTTTATACGCCGTCATTTGGAAAATCTACAAGAACAAACGCATACGGAAAAGAAGTTCTGGTTGTAAGCGGCCGTGTGGCCGACATATCCACATCAGGCAATATGAAAATTGAAGAAGACGGCATTGTGCTTTCGGGCATTGGAAAGGGCGCCGGTATCCTGGAAGGACTTCACCAGGGGGATAAAATATCTGTTTTGCCGGATTCCAAACTTTTTGACAGTCAGGAATTTGTATATGGAGGATGTGAAGTCATTCTGTCAGACGGCAGAGCGGCCGTACCGGAAAACAAAGAGGAAGATCAGTCACTGGCACCGCGTACGGCAGCAGGAGTAACGGCAGACGGAAAACTGATATTGGCCGAAATCGGCGGATGGCAGATGCAGAGCAGCGGCATGTCCAAAATGGAAACAGCCCTTCTGATGAAAGAACTGGGAGCCGTTCAGGCGCTCCTTATCCCGGACCGCGGAATGGGACAGCTTTTGATTCAGGGGAAAACGGTCAATATCCCCAATGGGGGAGATGGAGAAGGGCGGTTCCAGACAGCGCTGGTTTTTTTCTGAGACAAAATTCTCATAAAATGTTAAAATGAAAGAAATCCAATGAATGAAATGGACTTAAAACAAGGAGGAAACAACCATGAAATGGACTTATAAATTAGCAGTCATGGCAGCGGCTTCAGTTCTTTGTTCCGCGGCTGTTACATCACCGGCAGAAGCTGCCGTCCTTTCACAGCAGTCGGTTCTTTCAGGCGAAGTGGTATCAGTAGCGGCGCCGGGAACAGCCGTCAAAGAAGGACAGGTTCTGGTTACCGTTAAATCACTGGCCGGCCCTGTGCCGGCTGTGCGGGCCACGGCAGACGGAGTGGTTAAGACTGTACAGACGGCACCAGGACAGACCGTCAGCCAGGGGGATGTGCTGGTGACGCTGGAAAGCAAGTAATGAGGGGAATTTCATGAGACGATCATTCAAAGAAAAATGCTGTGCGGCATGGATGGCGGCCTGCCTTTTGGCAGGGGGAACCGGCACTGCATATGCCCAGACGGCTTTTATGCCCCTGTCGGAAGTTAAAGAAGGCATGGAAGGCTATGCCAGAACGGTTATTCAGGGAACAGACATTAATACCTTCCAGGTTCATGTCCTGGGAGTGATGAAAAATAAGGGCGCATCAGGGGGAGACCTGGTGCTGGTGAGAGTATCAGGTCCTGTGATTGACAAAACAGGCGGCATTGCACAGGGGATGAGCGGAAGCCCCGTATACATCAACGGGAAACTGCTGGGAGCCATTGCTTACGGGTTTCCCCAGTCAGACGGAAGACTGGGCATGGTAACTCCGATTTCGGACATGCTGAAGCTCTGGACTGTTGATGACCGGGGTGAACAGCCTCAGACACCGGAGCCGTCATCAGACCTGATTCCGGTCAGCACCCCCCTTATGGCGGTAGGATATACGCCGGATGCGCTCTCCTATCTGTCGGATAAAATGAAAGATCTCCATATGGTTCCCTATTCGGCCGCTTCAGCAGGATCGGATGACACGGCCCTTCCGCTGGAACCTGGGAGTTCTGTGGCAGCTACGCTGGTCACAGGAGATCTGAAGCTCGGAGCTATCGGAACAGTGACCTACGTGGACGGAGACCATATTGTGGCCTTCGGACATCCCTTTATGAACCGGGGAAACAGCGATTATTTTATGCATAATTCATATATTTTTACCGTTGTTCCCAGCAGAGAAGTACCATTCAAACTGGGATCTGTCGGTGCGGAAATAGGGGCTGTTACACAGGACCGGGGAACGGGAATCAGCGGCATTGAAGGAAAATCCGCTGAAGCGGTGCCTCTTCATGTGTCCGTGTCCGATACGGATACACAGGAATCATCCAATCTGAATGTCCGCATGATACGCAGCGAAAAACTGATGCCGACTCTGGCAGCCACCAGTGTTTACAATGCAGTCAGCCAGACACTGGACCGGAGCGGCCAGGGGACCGTATCACTTAAATACACACTGTGGCCGGAAAACCTATCAGAAAAACCATTTATCAGAGAAAATATGTACTGGTCGTCAGAAGATGTGGCTGAAAAAGGTGTTGATGAACTTTATGCGGTTATGAAGCTTCTTGAACAAAACCGTTTTCAGCCCTATCAGCTTAGAAACATAACAGTGGATATGTCCGTGACGCAGAAGAGAAATACGGCACAGCTGCTGGATGCCAGCGCAGCGCCGATGATTGTCAGCCCGGGGGATCCGATCTATATCCGTGTACGGCTGCAGCCTTACAGAGGAGACGTATTTTATAAAGAAATGACATTCACTGTTCCTAAAGATCAGCCCTATGGAAATATGGTGCTGGAAATCCGGGGCGGCGGAGTGATTCCCCTGCCTTACCTGATTCAGCAGCAGCAGTACAATCTGACAGAGGAAATTCTTGACCGCATCCGGACCTACAAAGATTTTTCCGATCTGCGGGATAAACTGGAAAAAGAAGACCGAAATAATCAGATCGTGGCAGAAATTCTTGATCCTAATATCAGTTTGATTTCCAAGGAAAATGATACAGGCGAAAAAGCACAGATACAGAACAGACAAGTTAAGCCCCAGCCGGGATATTTAAAGTCCAAAGAAAAAACCTCTGAGGAAGCGGGCAAAGAGGATACAGTAAAAAGCTGTGTTGATACAGACTATGTCATATTGGGGGACGGCCAGTTTGTCTTTCAGGTTATGAAGCCGGCAGACAGGGACAGACAGCTGAAAAAACTGCAGAAGCAAAATAAAAAAGACGGACATTTTATGGTAAAAATGAGAAGTCAGGAAAAAGATCTGATTCCTTTCCAGAAAGAGAACAGTAAGGACAGCGGAACAGCAGGAGACAGTCCGCAATAATATATACAGAGGCCCGGGTTTCCTGCATGACAGGGACCGGGCTCATTGTTTTTTACTTATTTTTGATGTAGAATAAAAATAATCATGATGGCATATATTTTCATGAAACAAGGGGGAAAAAGTGCGGTCTTTTCTGGAATCATTAGGACGTACGACGCTGTATATTTTACATCAGATTGGAGCAGTGATCCTTCTTCTGGTCTCCACACTGAAACAGATGGGCAAGCTGGATGTAAGGGAAACCTTCCGCCAGTGCTACAGTCTGGGAGTTCTTTCATTTCCCATTGTGGCACTGACTCTTTTGTTTACCGGCATGGTTTTATCAGTTCAGATTGCGGGAGAATTGACAAGGTACGGGGCCCAGTTTTCTATTGGCGCCATTGTTTTTATTGCTATGGGGCGGGAACTGGGACCTGTTTTATGCGGTGTGGTTATGGCGGGCCGGGTCGGGGCTGCCATAACAGCGGAAATCGGCACCATGCGTGTTACAGAACAGATTGATGCGCTTCGGTGCATGGCTGTCAACCCGGTAGCTTATCTCGTGGTTCCCCGTTTCATGGCCTGTCTTTCGATGCTTCCATTTCTGAATGTGTTCGGTGTCTTAATCGGAGTGGGCGGCGGCATGATTGTATCTTCTCTGACCCACGATGTTTCTTCCTATACATTTATTCATTCCATTGAAATGTACTGTGATGGAAAAGATCTGTATATCGGTATGATCAAGACCATCGTGTTTGGGATGATTGTTGCGCTTGTGGGGTGTGACCGGGGCATGACCTGTGACACCGGAGCTGAAGGGGTAGGGCGTGCCACTACACAGTCTGTAGTTTATTCCATTATCATGATCTTTGCATGCAACTATTTTCTTTCCGCTATTTTATTTTGAGGTCATTGAGCATGATTGAACTTTGTCATATTTACAAATCCTTTGGGACAAGGAAGATCCTTCATGATGTCAATCTTTCCGTCAACAAAGGAGAAACGATGGTCGTATTGGGGGCTTCCGGATCAGGGAAATCAACCATTCTCCGCCTGGTCATGGGTCTCATGAGACCGGATTCCGGACAGGTGCTGGTAGAAGGACATGACATAGCGCTGATGAATGAAGAAGAATTAAACAGGCAGCGGAGCAGTATGGGGATGGTATTTCAATATTCAGCGCTTTTTGATTCTATGACCATTGGCGATAATGTAGCCTTTGGACTCCGGCAGCATACAGAGATGACAGAGAATGAAATACGATCTGTTGTTAAAGAAAAACTGAGTCTGGTAGGTCTGGAAGGAACCGAGGACCTCATGCCCAGCAGTTTATCGGGTGGGATGAAAAAAAGAGTAGGACTGGCCAGGGCCATTGCATTGAACCCAGAGATCATTCTGTATGACGAGCCAACAGCGGGACTGGATCCCATCATGTCGACATCCATCAGCGCATTGATACGCCATACACAGGAAGCCATGCATGCCACAAGCATTGTTGTGACTCATGATATGAAATCAGCCAGAACCATTGGAGACCGCATGGCATTTCTCTATGAAGGATCATTCCGGGAAGTAGGTACTCCGGAGGAGCTATATAGATCTTCTGATCTTAAGGTGCAGCAATTTATTCATGGTCTGGCAGAAGAACCCGCCGGAGAAAGAAGGGAGCCGGAGAATGAAATGGACAACAGAGGCTAAGGTGGGACTCTTTTCCCTCATCGGTCTGATTGCATTTGCCATTGTGGTCATTCATCTGTCGCAGATTGTTCTTTTTGGGAAATCAGGTTTCCAGGTTACCGGTTATTTTCCGGAGGCAGAAGGAATCACACCGGGCAATTCTGTACGGTATGCAGGAGTCGATGTGGGCCGGGTTGATCAAGTAGGCGTTACAGAAGGAAAAGCACAAATTATCATCCGCTTTTATGACGGAGAAAAAATTCCTTCAGATGCCCGTTTTAATGTGCAGTCCAGCGGTGTTATCGGCGATCATTACATACGCGTTTCAGAAGGGAATCCAAGATCAGGATACCTGTCAGGGGGAATGACTATATATGGAACCTCTGAGGGAGGAATGGAACAGACCATGCAGAAAGTTGACCGGCTGGTTGATTCAGCCCAGAAAATGGTAGACGGCGTCAACACAGTAGTGACTGATAAAGCCAGTCAGGAATCCATTAAAAGCACCATACAAAATGTTAATGAAGTAACAAGGAACCTGACGGTTCTTACATCGCGGGGCATGGAGGCTGCCGGTCATATAGATGCAGCGGCGGCTCAGATGAATGCATTTATGCAGCAGATGAACGGGGATGGGAAAGTCACAGCAGATGTAAGGACTGTTATGGATAATATGGTGACAGCTTCAGAAAATGCGAAGGTTATGTCAGCCGAAGCCCAGACTGTTTCGAGACGGATTAACGGGATTATGGAAGGCCAGGGACTGTCAGGGCAGGCTGAATTGTTATATAATACGACTAAGGGAAAATTTTCACCTAATCTTTTTCTCCGTATGGGAGACCGCAGATATGGACTTTTCGGTGCTGAATCAGTGGGCAATCACACTGTAGGAGATGCCCAATTTGGGCAAAATCAGGGGGATTGGGATTTCCGTACAGGAATTATGAGAAATAAATTTGGGATCGGCGCTGATTATACTTCAGGATTGTGGAAATTCGGGACAGATATTTATGATCCGGACCGGCTGACATTCCGTATCCGCGGAAACTACCGCATTAATTCTGATCTATATGCTGTGGCGCAGACTATACTGCCCCACAGCCGGACCGGCGGCGGTGAATATATAGGTATAGGATATACATATTAATGAGAAGGGATGGAATCGAATGAATAAACGGAAGATATGCAGCATCCTGGCAGTTTCGGTCATGACAGCTGCAGCTGCAGGACCTGTTATGGCTGCTTCCCAGGTACAGGCTGATAAAGCACTAAAAACTGAAAAGGTTTCACAGACAGAAAAACAGGTAAATTTTAACGGGGTCATGACACAAAAAGATCTTCCGGCCTCTATTGCATCCCAAAAAGCAGAAACGGCCGGACAGATGGACATTGACCTCCGCAGAGCCGTTGTGACGGCTGTACAGAATAACAGGGGCATCCGTATTTCCGAATTGACGCTGCAGAAGGCGCAGAATGCGGTAAGTGAAGCGGCGGCATCAAAGAATCCGAGCCTTTCCTACAGTTTTGACGCCCAGAAATACAAAACAGAACGGACGACATCCTATGTCAGCAGCGGGGGAACCGTGGTTCCTGTAACGGTCAGCAATGATCATGCATACGGCAACGGACTAAGCGTTACCTGGCCGCTTTATACAGGAGGCAAGGCAGAGGGCAACATACAGGCTGCCCGTTACTCGGCGGCTTCTGCCCAGGAAGATGTATATTTAACGGAAGCAGAAATTAAATTATCGGCGACACAGGGCTATTACCAGCTGCTGGAAGCGATCAGACTGCAGGGAGTTGACCAGGAATCAGTTAATAATCTGTCAGAACATCTGACAAATGTGGAACAGCAGTATCAGGCCGGTATTGTAACTAGACTGGATGTGCTTTCCTCCAGAGTTTCTCTGGCTAATGCGCGGCAGAGTTATATCGCAGCCGTAAATTCACGGGAATTGGCAGAAGCCAACCTGAATAATGTAATGAGAATTCCCATGTCCACACACCTGGTGCCTGCAGACAAAGATTTCCCTCAGCCGGCCTTTGACCTGACCATGGAACAGGCGCTGGCACTGTCCATGCAGAACCGGTGGGAATTAAAACAGGCTGAATACAATTCACAGATAGCCAGACAGCAGCTGAGAGTGGCACGGGCAGGAAATCTGCCGACGGTGGCTGTTACCGGAGGATATAATTGGAAAGATACTGATTTCCCCGGATTTAAAAATGAAGACTGGAGCGTTACCGGAAGTGTGAGCTGGGCTCTGTTTGACGGAGGCGCCACCAATGCTAAAGTTAAAGAGGCCAGAGATGCGGTAGCCATTGCTGATGAAACAGCGCTGCAGACTCGGGAAAGCATCCAGCTGGAAGTACGGGAAGACTATCTGAATATTATTTCAGCCCGGGAAAAAGTCAGCACTACACAGACCTCTGTGGCGGAAGCGCAGGAAGCCTACCAGATTGCAGTCGTACGTTATAAGGCCGGAGTAGGAACAAACCTGGATGTACTGGATGCACAACTGAACTTAAATACAGCGCAGACAAATTATATTACAGCGCTGTATGATTATAATATCGGACTGGCAACCCTCGAAAAAGCCATGGGGGTACCTGCAGTCATACGGTCCTGAGTAAAACACAGATAGGGGAACAGATTGACTAGGTACTGGAAGGGTGCTGCTTTATTGGTCATGCTTTTCCTGGCGGCGTCCTGGTGGGCCGTCAGACCGGCAATTCTCCATATAGCGGAGCCTGCACTTCAGCAGGCAGCGGACAATAACATCAACGGTACATTGACATGGCAGTCTCTGAAACTGACTTCTTCTCTTGACTTTCAGCTGATGCAGGCCGAGCTGAAAGACAGTGGAGGCGGAGATGTTTTTAAGGCACCCCAAATTACAGCACGGTGGTCCCTCTGGGCACTTATCCAGGCACTGCTGTCGGGACAAAATCCGGCAGCAGCCATTACCTCTGTGGAAGTGCGCAGTCCTTCTCTTTATTTTATACAGAAG
>OLIH01000549.1_pt1 | contig 20844 bp, 14 predicted proteins | sample 1609721 | NCBI WGS metagenome assembly OLIH01 (sample SAMEA4350157, study PRJEB24818) | metagenome | biome: human; feature: gut; material: faeces | place: Denmark | collected 2013-09
TACGTATGTAACAGGAGAAGAAATTTCTCTTAAACTAACATATATTTAATACGTATATGACAGTAAATGGGGGATGAAAAATGTACAGAGGATTATGGAACCTTATTACAAGATATACAGATAACAGCCGCGCAGTATCGGTATTTCTTCCGATTATGATTATAGGCTGGACTCTTGCAGGGGTTTTAGCCGGACTCATTGTCTGCGCTTTAACCGGAACAGGTATTGTTTCCGCACTCGCTGACCTGATCTGCGCAGGAGGGTATGCGGGACTGATAATGGGACTGTTCGGAGGATGCCTCTTCCTCTATAGAATAGGAGTGTAATATAAAGATTTCTTCAAGGGATAAGCTTCCGTTTCGCCGGGAGATGCCTCAGAACAAAACCGTTCCGCTCTACCTCAAAGATTTGAATGGATGTAACGCCGGAATCAAATGTTCGTCCAATGGGACTCCATTTGATACCGCCTGACATCCAGAACAAATGCTTTTCGGAACGCTCTCACTTAATGTTTTGATCTGAGGCATCTCCCGGCGAAACTGGTTTTATCTCTTTGTTGAACAGAGTCACCTGCCGGAGCTGACAGAAAATTTTATATTGGATGAGCCTACGAGAAATACGTCTCTGCTGCGTGAGCGGGCACTGCGATGCAGCAGAGACGTATTTCTCAGGATGTTCTACAAATAAAATATCCCCTGCCAGTTTGTCCGGCAGGGGATTCTCTGTAAAAAATCTTTATTTTTCTTTCTCAAGATTCTTGAACGCTGTTGACAGCATCAGTTTGATTCTGTTCAGCTGGTTTACTTCACTTGCGCCCGGATCGAAGTCGATCGCGACGATGTTTGATTCGGGATGGCGTCTTCTCAGCTCTTTGATAACTCCCTTACCTACTACGTGGTTCGGCAGGCAGGCGAACGGCTGTGTACATACGATGTTTCCGGCACCGTTGTGGATGAGCTCGAGCATCTCTCCGGTCAGGAACCAGCCCTCGCCGGTCTGGTTTCCGATAGATACGATCTCAGATGCCATCTTAGCCAGATCTTCGATGTGAGCCGGCGGATCAAAGTGTTTGCTCTGGGCAAATGCTTTGGATGCCGGTGAGCGGAGCCATTCTACAGCCGCGATTCCCAGATCGCCGATCAGCGCCTTGGATTTCTTGAATCCCAGGTGCGATACCTTGAAGTTCTGGTTGTAGAAGCAGTACTGCATGAAGTCGATCAGGTCGGGAACGACCGCCTCGGCTCCCTCTGCTTCCAGCAGATCTACCAGATGATTGTTGGCAGCCGGCAGGAATTTTACAAGGATCTCGCCGACTACACCGACGCGCGGCTTCTTGATATCAAGGATTTCAATGTTATCAAAGTCGTTAATGATATCGCGGCAGAGTTTTTTGAACTTCCTGCGTGACGGATATCCCTCGGATACAAACTTCTGTACGACTTCAACCCATTTGCGGTGTACGGCGTTTGTTGTGCCGGGTACTGCCTCGTAGGGGCGCATCCGGTACACGCATTTCATAAAGATATCACCGAACACGGCCGCATAAGCAACACGGATGGCGAGCGGCAGAGTGATCTTGAATCCCGGGTTTGCCTCCAGACCGCTTAAGTTGATAGAGATAACCGGAATATGTGCGTATCCGGCTTTTTTCAGCGCACGGCGGATAAAGCCGATATAGTTGGATGCACGGCAGCCGCCTCCGGTCTGGCTGATAATAACGGCCAGATGGTCGGTATCATAATTGCCTGAAAGGATAGCGTCCATAATCTGTCCGACAACAATGAGGGATGGATAACATGCATCGTTGTTTACATATTTCAATCCCATGTCAACTGCCTGGCGGTTGTCGTTCGGAAGCACTTCGATCTTATAGCCGGCAGCCCGGAATGCAGGCTCCAACAGCTCGAAATGAATCGGGGACATCTGCGGGCAGAGGATCGTGTAGGTCTTTCGCATCTCTTTTGTAAACGGTACCTTCTCAATGGAAGCCGGACGGATCGTACGCTGGGCGTTTTTCTGCTCGCGCACGCGGATGGCAGCGAGAAGAGAGCGCACACGGATACGGGCTGCTCCGAGGTTGTTTACTTCGTCAATCTTTAATGTTGTATAGATCTTATCGGATCCGGTCAGGATGTCAGCAACTTCATCTGTGGTTACGGCGTCCAGTCCGCAGCCGAAAGAGTTGAGCTGGATGAGATCCAGATTCTCTGTTGTCTTCACATAGTTTGCCGCTGCGTACAGACGGGAATGATACATCCACTGGTCCATGACGTTCAGCGGACGCTCTACCGGGTTCAAATGAGATACGGAATCTTCTGTCAGCACGGCGATATTGTAGGATGTGATCATCTCCGGCAGACCGTGGTTGACTTCCGGATCGATATGGTACGGACGTCCTGCAAGGACAATACCTCTGTTGCCGGTCTCGTTCAGGAATTTGATCGTTTCTTCGCCCTTTTTGCGCATATCCTGACGGCATGCTGCAAGCTCATTCCATGCATCGTGTACGGCAGATTTGATCTCACTCTCGCTTAAGGAGAATTTCTCGCCCAGCTCCTCGATCAGACGGTAGGAGAGTGTCTCTTCGCTCTGGAATGAGAGGAACGGATGGATGAAATCAACTTCGCCGTTTACGATCGGGTCCATATTGTTTTTAATGTTCTCCGGATAGGAAGTAACGATCGGACAGTTGTAGTGGTTGTTGGCATCCTCAAATTCGTTACGCTCGTAAGGAACGGACGGATAGAAGATATGTTTTACGCCTTTGTTGATCAGCCACTGTACATGTCCGTGCGCCAGCTTGGCCGGGTAACACTCAGATTCACTTGGGATGGACTCAATGCCCAGCTCGTAGATCTTTCTTGTAGAAGCCGGTGAGAGTACCACACGGAAGCCCAGTTTTGTAAAAAATGTAAACCAGAACGGATAGTTCTCATACATATTCAGGACTCGCGGGACACCGATCACGCCGCGTTTTGCTTCGCCTTCCGGAAGAGGTTCATAGTCAAAATAACGGTGGAACTTGTAGTCGAACAGGTTCGGCATGGTGTTCTTTGACTTTTCTTTTCCAAGTCCGCGCTCACAGCGGTTTCCGGTGATGAACTTACGGCCGCCGCTGAAGTGGTTGATGGTCAGACGGCAGGTGTTGGTACATCCGCGGCATTTTGTCATTGTCGTGGAGTATTCCATGTTCTTGATCTCGTCGATGGAGAGCATGGTCGTACCTTCGCAGTCTGTATATCTCTCGCGGGCGATCAGGGCCGCTCCGAAAGCTCCCATGATACCTGCGATATCCGGGCGGATCGCCTCGCAGTCCGCAATCTTTTCAAAGCTTCGCAGGACAGCATTGTTGTAGAAAGTACCGCCCTGTACGACGATATGATTTCCAAGCTCGGATGCGCTGGATACTTTGATAACCTTAAAGAGCGCATTTTTGATGACAGAGTAGGCAAGTCCGGCGGAGATGTCCGCAACGGAAGCCCCTTCTTTCTGTGCCTGTTTTACCTTGGAATTCATAAATACTGTACAACGTGTTCCCAGATCAATAGGATTCTGGGCATAGAGAGCCTCATGGGCGAAATCCTCCACCGTATAGTTCAGGGATTTGGCAAATGTTTCGATGAAAGAGCCGCATCCGGAGGAGCAGGCTTCATTGAGCTGTACACTGTCGACAGTCTGATTCTTGATCTTGATACATTTCATATCCTGGCCGCCGATATCAAGGATACAGTCTACGTCAGGCTCAAAGAATGCCGCCGCATAATAGTGAGCGACCGTCTCGACCTCACCTTCGTCCAGCATGAGGGCGGCCTTGATCAGTGCTTCGCCGTAACCGGTGGAGCAGGAGTGTACGATCTCTACACCTTCCGGGAGCTTATCATAAATATCCTTGATAGCGCTGATTGTTGTTCCCAGCGGGTCGCCGTCATTGTTGTGGTAGAAAGAGTAGAGAAGTGTTCCGTCTTCCCCTACCAGAGCGGCTTTTGTGGTCGTGGAACCGGCATCGATTCCAAGAAATGCCTTTCCGCGGTAAGTGGCCAGATCTTTTACCGGCACCTGATGCTTCGCGTGGCGGGCAGTAAATTCTTCATATTCCGCATTCGTGGCGAACAGAGGCTCCAGACGCTCTACCTCGATCTCCATCTTTACTTTGCGCTCCAGTCTGTTCTGAAGTTCCCTTAAGGCTACCGGAGTATCTTTCTTTGAGTTCAGGGCGGAACCGATGGCGGCGAACAGATGGGAATGGTTCGGGGCGATCGTGTGCTCATCATCCAGTTTCAATGTGCGGATAAAAGCTGCGCGAAGCTCTGAGAGGAAATGAAGAGGTCCTCCGAGGAATGCCACGTGGCCGCGGATCGGTTTTCCGCAGGCAAGACCGCTGATCGTCTGGTTTACCACTGCCTGAAAGATGGATGCGGCAAGGTCTTCCTTTGACGCTCCGTCGTTGATGAGCGGCTGGATATCAGATTTGGCAAATACGCCGCAGCGGGCCGCGATGGAGTAAAGCGCCTTATAGTTTTTGGCATACTCGTTCAGCCCGGATGCATCCGTCTGAAGCAGGGAAGCCATCTGATCGATGAATGAGCCTGTACCGCCGGCACAGACACCGTTCATTCTCTGCTCTACATTACCGCCTTCAAAGTAAATGATCTTGGCGTCCTCGCCGCCCAGCTCGATGGCAACATCTGTCTGGGGAGCGTAATCCTGAAGCGCCGTTGACACGGCTATAACCTCCTGGACGAAGGGTACGCCAAGATTTTTGGCAAGTGTCAGGCCGCCGCTTCCGGTGATGACAGGGGAGACGTGGAGCGGACCAAGCTTGTAAAGAGCGCGCCCCAGAAGGTCTGACAGAGTCTCCTGAATATTTGCATAATGCCTTTCATAGTCGGAGAAGAGTACTTCGTTTTCTTCGTCCAGAATCGCAATTTTGACTGTAGTGGAACCGATATCGATTCCAAGAGTATGTAATTCTTTCGGATTCATTAATAAATTCTCCAATCTTCTGTATGATTTATATGTGTTATTTCCTATTTAATGTGTTCCCACATTTTGCAGCACCATACATTATACGACAGAATTTTTAAAAAGACAATTGTTATTATTATGAGGTATTTCAAAATAATTCCTGTACATATGGATAAATTATATAAAGATCATGTTAAACACATGAAAAGAAATAACAACTGTTTGACAAACGGTAAGGCGGAATGTACAATTGTAGAGGATTAACAGCCAAAACGCAGTACTGACAAATGTAATTTAAGAACAGATTTTAAAAAAGTGAGGAGTAATTTTTTTGAACTGGCTTGACAAATTAGAAAGAAAATTCGGACGTTTTGCTATTCCGAATCTGACTGTGTATCTGCTTGCAGGATATGTAATCGGCTTCGGTATCATGTATCTAATGCCTGACATGATCGGGTATCTTACGCTGGAACCGGCTCTGATCTTAAGAGGGCAGGTGTGGAGAATTATCTCATGGGTACTCATCCCGCCTACGACAAATGTGATTTCCCTTGTATTTCTGGTACTGTTATATTATTCTCTTGGGACAGCACTTGAGAGAACGTGGGGAAGTTTCCGGTATAATGTATATATCTTTTCGGGATTATTGTTTACCGTGATTGCAGAATTCGGTTTGTATGCGTATTTCCGGTTCAGATACGGTGTGGAAATGCCGCTGTCCATGATCGGACTGGTCAGCACAAACTATATTACAATGTCAATTTTCCTTGCTTTTGCAGCAATTTATCCTGATATGGAAGTGCTGCTGTACTTTATTCTGCCCATCAAGATGAAATGGATGGCACTTGTTTATGTGGTGATGGCAGGATATTCTTTCTTCCGGGGAGGGCTGATGACGAAGGTGGCGATCGGGGCATCACTCCTTAACTTTATTATCTTCTTCCTGTCCAGCCGGAATATGAAGCGGTTTGGTCCGAGAGAGCAGGCGAGAAAAGCAAGGTTTAAACGCCAGTCGGCACCTCATATGAAGTATTCAAACGGGGCAAAACACCGCTGTGCGGTCTGCGGACGCACGGAACTGGATGATCCCTGTCTGGAATTCCGTTTCTGCTCGAAATGCAACGGCAATTATGAGTATTGCCAGGATCATTTGTTTACACATGAGCATGTAAAGTAAAAGTTTGAAATTCTGAGTAAATCTCAGCGACAGCAACGCAGTATGACATGAAAGGAATGGATTATTTATGAAAAAAACAAAAGTAGTATGTACTATGGGCCCGAATACAAATGACAGAGAGCTGATGAAAAATCTGATACTCAATGGTATGGACGTAGCCCGTTTCAATTTTTCACACGGAGATCATGAAGAGCAGAAGAGCCGTATGGATCTGCTTAAACAGCTCAGGGAGGAACTTCATACCAATACGGCAATTCTTCTGGATACGAAAGGTCCGGAGATCCGCACCGGAAAGCTGAAGGATGGAAAGAAAGTAATCCTGGAAAACGGGGCTTCTTTTACTCTTACTACAGAGGAGATCATTGGAGATGAGACTAAAGTGTCCATTACTTATACAGGACTTCCGGAAGATGTGGATAAAGGAAGCACAATCCTGATCGACGACGGTCTGATCGGACTGAAAGTTGTTTCAAAGACAGGCAAAGAGATCCGCTGTGAGGTGGTAAACGGCGGAGAGCTTGGTGAAAAGAAGGGAGTCAATGTCCCGAACGTGGCAGTGCGGCTTCCCGCGATCACGGAGAAAGACAAGGACGATATCAGATTCGGAGTAGAGCAGGGTATCGACTTTATCGCGGCTTCTTTTGTGAGAAATGCAGAGTGTGTTCTTGAGATTAAAGCGTTTCTGAAAGAGCTTGGGGCTCCGTATACTCCGATTATTGCGAAGATTGAGAATGCAGAGGGAATCCGCAACATTGATGAGATTATCCGCGCTGCAGACGGTATTATGGTTGCAAGGGGAGATCTGGGAGTTGAGATCCCGGCAGAGGAAGTGCCTTATCTGCAGAAGATGATGATCCAGAAATGTAATAATAATTTTAAGACTGTTATCACGGCGACACAGATGCTTGATTCCATGATCCGCAATCCCCGCCCGACGCGTGCGGAAGTGACAGATGTTGCGAATGCGGTTTATGACGGAACGGATGCAGTGATGCTCTCTGGTGAGACGGCTCAGGGAAAATATCCGCTTGAAGCACTTCAGATGATGGTGCATATCATCGAGAATACAGAGCAGCATCTGGATCATGATACAATGCTCAATAAGACAGGAGAGCAGTTAAAGAGCGGACTTTCCAGTGCGATAGGATATTCTTCCGTGCTGGCGGCTGCAAATCTGAATGCAAAATGTATTATTACTCCGACTTTGAGCGGCGCAACGACAAGAGTTGTATCAAATCTGCGCCCGAAACAGGATATTCTCGGAGTGACTCCAAATGACAGAACCCTGCGCAGAATGTCTATTTACTGGGGCGTGCGTCCTCTTAAGACCATACAGTATAATACTACAGATGACATGTGCAACGGAGCAATCGAACTGGCAACGGTGAAGCAGTATATTGAGCCGGGTGATGTGGTTGTACTGACAGCAGGCATCCCGTCCCAGAATATCAGCCAGGAACGCACTGCAACAAGCAATATGATGAGAATTGCAACCGTAGAGTAAGCCGGATCTTAATGAAATAAGGAGATAAAACTGATGATAAAGAAACCATTTGTAACGAAAGAACAGGTTGAAGAAATTGTTAAGACATACCCGACTCCTTTTCACCTTTATGATGAGAAAGGGATCAGAGAAAATGCAAAAGCACTGAAAGAAGCGTTTTCCTGGAATCCGGGATATAAAGAGTATTTTGCCGTAAAGGCAACTCCCAATCCGTTCCTTATCAACATTTTGAAAGAGTACGGCTGCGGCTGCGACTGCTCCTCTTATACAGAGCTGATGATGTCGGAGGCGCTTGACATTACCGGAGAAGATATTATGTTTTCTTCCAATGACACACCGGCGGAGGATTTTATTCTCGCTGATAAGCTGGGCGCGATCATCAATCTTGATGATATCACTCATATCGACTTTCTGGAAAAGTCCATCGGACACATTCCGGAGACGATCAGCTGCCGTTTCAATCCGGGCGGACTTTTTAAGATCAGCAATGATATTATGGATAATCCGGGGGATGCCAAATACGGTATGACTGCGGACCAGATCCTTGAGGCATACAAAACACTGAAAGCAAAAGGCGCGAAAGAATTCGGACTGCACGCATTCCTTGCAAGCAATACAGTGACTAACGATTACTATCCGATGCTGGCGAAGGTGCTGTTCGAGCAGGCGGTACGGCTTTCAAAAGAAGCGGGAGTACACATTAAATTCATTAACCTTTCCGGCGGTATCGGTATTCCTTACAGACCAGATCAGGAGCCGAATGATATTTATGCGATCGGCGAAGGTGTGCGCAAGGTTTACGAAGAAGTGCTTGTACCGGCAGGGATGGGAGACGTGGCAATTTATAACGAGCTGGGCCGCTATATGATGGGTCCTTACGGATGTCTGGTGACAAAAGCCATTCATGAGAAACACACATACAAAGAATATATCGGCGTGGATGCCTGCGCGGTTAATCTGATGCGTCCGGCTATGTACGGGGCGTATCATCATATTACTGTTCTCGGCAAAGAGGACGAGCCGTGTGATCATAAATATGACGTGACAGGCTCTCTGTGTGAGAACAACGACAAGTTTGCCATTGACCGTATGCTCCCGAAGATTGATATCGGTGATTACCTTGTTATTCACGACGCAGGGGCGCACGGATTTTCCATGGGATATAATTACAATGGAAAATTAAAATCCGCGGAACTGCTCTTAAAAGAAGACGGAAGTGTTCAGCTGATCCGTAGGGCTGAGACACCGGCAGACTATTTTGCTACTTTCGATTGCTTTGATATCGGAAAAAAACTGCTGAATGCGGATAAATAAGTAACAAGAAAGCTGTCGTGTGAATAATTTGTGTATTGCAATTGGTTTTTAAAGATGATATAATCATATCTGGTTTCCTGCGGGAAACCGGATGATTAGCCGCTGTGGCGGAATTGGCAGACGCACTTGACTCAAAATCAAGCGGTTCACCCCGTGCCGGTTCGAGTCCGGCCAGCGGCACTAAAGTTTAGCTCTTCAGTTTCTGACTGAGGAGCTTTTTCATTTTTACAAGATGCAATACAAAAATTTCCAATATTGTATACAAGTATGCCATATTGGAAATTTTTGTATTGCATCTTTTGTTACTGAATGTTAATCTAAAATTGTATCAGTAGCTATATCCATAAATAATTAGTAAGGTGTAAGGAGGGAAGTATACATACAATGAAGAAAAACAAATTACTGATATGTGCGCTTTTCATGTCGATGGTTCTGACTGTGCTGCCGGGCATGGAAAGCTATGCGGCCGGAGAAACGGGGGAGGATGCCGCAGCAACAGAACTTCAGGATGAGAACAGTCAGCGTCTGGAAACAGTTACCGCCATGGATGAGGAAGGCGACATCTATGAGGTGGGTGAGACAGACGGAACAGTGGACGAAAGCTCCGATCAGTCCGTCGAAGATGAATCGGAGGATACGGAACCGGCTCCGAAAAACGGGATCGCGATGTTTTCCATGCGGTCTGCTGATATTGTCAGTATGAAAGTTGTCAATTTTAACACAAAAGGAAATGACACTACGGATTTCAGCTATTCAGGCGGAAGCGGTTACACGAACGGCGCTTACGGTGCGGATGCGGCATATCTGGGTACAGATAAAAGCGGCAATATCCGGTTTATGCTTGGCGGCGTTACAGGAACCGTGAAAAAATCCGAGGTTCAGGTGCTGGATTACAGCTCGGTTGGGAATAATGTAAGTTATTATCAGGTCTCGGGCGGAAAACTGATCCATTATATATCCTATAATCTGAACCAGAAACCGAAGTCTTCTATAAATAACGGACCGGCTCCGGCATATCTGAGTGAGGGAGTTAAGTATTACAGCTACGACGGCCATTATTTTTATGATGATTATAAGACGATGCTTGGGGATTATCAGAATAGTGCAAACGGTGCTTCGGCTGTGAATTCGGGAAATCCGTTTTATAATTATTTCCAGTTCCTTGATATGAACAGTTCCACAAGTTACAGTGGTGATGAACTGAACAATATCCTGAGCAGTAAGATAACCTCATCAAGTTCAAAACTTCGGGGAACAGGTACACTTTTTGTTAAATACCAGAATCAATACAGCGTAAATGCACTTCTTTCTCTCGGGATTGCTGTTAACGAAAGCGCTTGGGGGACAAGCAATATTTGTATGACAAAAAATAATCTGTTCGGCCTCAGTGCATTTGATAAAACACCGGGGGAAAGCTCAAATTATTTTTCGAGTGTTGAAGATTGTATACGTGAATTCATGTCTGACTGGATGGCTGACGGATATCTCAGTTCCAGTGACTGGAGAAATCATGGTGAACTTCTTGGAAATAAAGGTGAAGGCATTAACGTAAGTTACGCATCGGATCCTTACTGGGGAGAGAAAGCGGCTGCAATTGTATGGGAACTGGATTCAGCGGGTGGAAGTCATGACTATCTGGGAGTCAGCTCCGACGACAGCAGTGATTCAAGTGACGTATCAGACATACCGGATTCCGATAATACACCGCCGGCAGATACAGAGCAGCCGTCTGATACAGATACATCCACGGGTACAGAACCGCCGGCAGAGCCGGAGACTCCGTCAGACGATGAAACTGTAACGGATACAGATACATCTACAGAGGAAGAACAGCCGGCAGAGCCGGAGACCCCGTCAGATGATGAAATCGTAACGGATACAGACACATCTACAGAGGCAGAACAGCCGGCAGAGCCGGAGACCCCGTCAGATGATGAAATCGTAACGGATACGGATGCATCTACAGAGGTGGAACAGCCGGCAGTGCCGGAGAAACCTGCGGATAACGAAATCATATTGGATACAGATACAGACGGGGCGTCTGTGAAAGATGAAAACCCGTCAGATGACGAGGAGACTTCGCAGCCTGTAAATGCTCCGACTTCCAATGTCGGAGAGGCACCGTCAGCAGCGGCATCAGAGAAACAGCCGTCGACTACGGTATCAGACAGAACACTTGTAAATACGGATCAGAAAATTAAGGTCAGCGGGAAGCTCTCATCGGATGCTGCATTAGATATCCGGCAGATTGAACCAAACACAGAACAATATAATTCTTATGTATCTGCCGATTCGGTAAAAGGCAAAAAAATTCTCGGAGTGTATGATATCAAACTGACAGGAACGCTGGACGGAAATGCTCAGCTTACATTCCAGACCGGTACGGAGTATAATGGAAGAAACGTGATTATTCTTCATTATGCCGATGACGGAAGTTATGAAACTTACAGGGCAGTTGTGGAAAACGGGCAGGTATCAATCAGTGTGAAAGGCTTTTCCCCGTATGTCATCGCACTGGACGACGCGGCCCCGGGTACTGATACAGGCAGCAGGGCTCCTCAGACCGGAGATACAGGAAATCCGGGATTGTGGATTGCTTTGATGGCGTTATCTGCATCCATCGGCGCATCGGCGCTTTTGAGGAGAAAGATGAGCAGATAACAGAGAATGTCTTAAAAGATAAGGCGTAAAAATATAGATAAGCGGTACATAGAAAAAAGAACCGAAACAGCAGTGGTTGTCTGTTCCGGTTCTTTTTATGTACGGTGTTATTAATCTCCCTGTTACGGGAGCAGTTTCGTGAGATCGGAAAACGTGTGAATCCGGGTTCGGGCATCCGGCACGTCGCCGAATCCGTATTCTGCAAAAATAAAAGGAATGCCGGCTGTCTTGCAGGAATCAGCATCTCCCTGCGTATCTCCCACATATACGGGAGACTGCAGATTGTTCCTTTCAATCAGCATGCGAATTGTTTCACACTTGGGAACCTGTGTCTCTCCAAAACAGAGATGATCCCGGATGTAGGGAGCGAGTCCTGTTGTGCGGAGCATGACCTCGATATACCCGCACTGGCAGTTGCTCACAATATAGAGGGGGCAGCTGAGGGAAAGCTCTTTTATGGTCCTGACTACATCCGGATAGAGAATTCCGGGATGGTCTTCCAGATAGCGGTTCTCCTCATCGAAACATACATCAAGAAGTTCCATGCGTTCTTTTACACTCAGGTCGGGAAAGAGGGCGTCAGCAATCTCGGTCATTGTCTTGCCGAATACCCTGCTCAATGAAACCGGCTCAAGAGTGAGATTGAGAGAGGAATGTTCCCTGATTGCTTTATTCCAGGACTCGGCCACGGATTTTGTAGAATCCCACAGAGTCCCGTCTACATCGAAGATAATGCTGTCCATAATGATCTGGCTCCTTTACAAATGAAATGTTACATTGTCTTTCATGATACCACAAAAACATCCTTTTAAAAAGAAGATTTTTAGTGTATACTTGAGTAATGGCTATGGGCGGCCGCGGTCTGCGGCATGCCCGGATACGGATGGAGGCAGAGCTGATGAGTGAAAAAATCGTACTGATAGACGGACACAGCATATTGAACCGGGCATTTTACGGCGTACCGGACCTGACGAATTCGGAAGGTCTGCACACAAATGCCGTGTATGGATTTTTGAATATTATGTTTAAAATACTGGACGAGGAACAGCCGGAGTATCTGACTGTCACTTTTGACGTGCATGCGCCTACTTTCCGTCATAAGATGTATGCGGATTATAAAGGAACCCGCAAGCCGATGGCAGAGGAGTTAAGACAGCAGGTTCCTGTGATCAAGGAAGTCCTTCAGGCGATGGATATTGAGATTATCGAGAAAGAAGGCCTTGAGGCTGATGATCTGCTTGGGACAATCTCCCATCTGTGTGAGGAAAAAGGGATGGATGTATCCATTATTTCCGGAGACCGTGATACGCTTCAGCTTGCGACAGAACATGTGAAGATCCGGATTCCGAAGACAAAGCAGGGCAGAACAGAGGTGGAAGATTATAATGCCGCTGACGTGAAAGAGTGCTATGGAGTCACGCCGAAAGAGTTTATTGATGTGAAAGCGCTGATGGGAGATGCTTCTGATAATATACCGGGTGTACCCGGAGTGGGTGAGAAGACAGCTACCAAAATCATACAGCAGTACCAGACTATCGAAAATGCGTACGCTCATGCGGATGAACTGAAACCTCCGAGGGCGAGCAAAAATCTGAAAGAGTACTGGGAACAGGCAAAGATGAGCAAGGTGCTGGCTACGATCGATATCCATGCAGATATTGATTTCGATCTGGAGAAAGCCCGGCACGGGAATCCGTATACAAGTGCAGCTCATGAGTGGTTTCAGAGACTGCAGTTCAAGAATATGCTCAGCAGGTTTGATGTGGAAGCGGTGTCCAACGATGTAGAGGCATCTTTTCGGGAAGTGACGGAGATAAAGGAGATCGAAGCCGTATTTGCCGAGGCGGAGCAGGCGGAGTGCGTGGGCGCTGCATTTTCCAGAGATCCGGGAAATGTGCTTCCCCTTTTTGCCCATCCGTCGGGATATGGCAGAATTTCTCTTGCGTGGGGACAGGACAGGATTGTCTCGATCCCCTGTGACATGGATATGAATTTTGAGAAGCTCTCAGAACGTCTGTCACATCTCGCAGGAAAGGTGAAATGTTTTTCCATGTGCGGACTGAAGGAGAATCTTTCATGGCTTCCGGATGTGAAGCGTGACAGCAGTTTTGACGTGATTGTGGCGGCTTACCTGCTCAATCCGCTGAAGAGCGACTATGATTACGAAGACGTGGCAAGAGAACATCTGGGACTTATGATCGACGAAAAGCTGGATGATGCCGCGAAATCCTGCTATGAAGCATATACTGCGTACGCGTCCGTACCTGTCCTTGAGAAAAAGCTGCATGATGCAGGCATGGATCGCCTTTTCCGCGATATTGAAATGCCCCTTGTATTTACTTTATACAATATGGAACAGGCAGGAGTGAAAGTGGAGGCGGAAGCTCTGAAAGCATATGGCGATCAGCTGGGAACAAGGATCGTAGAGCTGGAAAAAGAGATCTATGATCTGGCCGGGGAGGAATTCAATATTAACTCTCCAAAGCAGCTGGGAGTCATTCTTTTTGAAAAGCTGGGGATGCCCCACGCAAAGAAAACGAAGACAGGTTATTCGACGGCGGCAGACGTGCTCGACAAGCTTGCGCCGGACTATCCGATCGTGGCAAAGATACTGGAATACAGACAGCTTTCCAAATTAAAATCCACTTACGCGGATGGCCTGGCAGCATTTATCGGTCCGGACGGACGGATACATGGAAAATTCAATCAGACAGTGACTGCGACGGGGAGACTCAGCAGTACAGAGCCGAATCTCCAGAATATTCCGGTGAGGATGGAATTGGGACGGCTGATCCGGAAAGTCTTCGTACCGAAGGAAGGCTGTGTGTTCGTGGATGCGGATTATTCCCAGATTGAGCTTAGGATCCTCGCGCACTGCTCCGGAGATGAACAGCTCATACAGGCGTACCGGGAGGCAAGAGATATCCACAGAATGACGGCGTCGCAGGTATTCCATACACCGTTTGACGAGGTAACAGATCTGCAGCGGCGCAATGCAAAGGCGGTAAACTTCGGTATCGTATACGGGATCAGTTCCTTCGGCCTGAGTCAGGATCTGAGTATTACGAGAAAGGAAGCGGCTCAGTATATCGACCATTATTTTGAGACATATCCCGGGATTAAGAAGTTCCTTGATGATTCAGTAGCACATGCAAAAGAAAAAGGGTATGCCGTAACTCTGTTCGGGAGAAGAAGGCCGGTTCCGGAATTGAAATCCAGCAACTTCATGCAGCGCAGTTTCGGAGAAAGGGTTGCTATGAATGCCCCGATTCAGGGGACGGCAGCTGATATTATCAAGATCGCCATGATCGGTGTGGATGAAGAACTGAGAAAGAGAAAGATGAAATCCAGACTGATCCTTCAGGTGCACGATGAGCTTCTGATTGAAGCAGCTGAGGGTGAAGTGGAAGAAGTAAAAGCAATTTTAAAAGATAAGATGGAGCATGCGGCAGATCTTTCCGTGCCGCTGATTGCGGATATGCATACCGGAACGAACTGGTATGAGGCGAAATAGGAATCTGTGCGGATGAAAAATATAAATGGACAGAGATGAGAGGCAGGAACACAGGATGAAAGTGATCGGTATCACAGGAGGAGTGGGCTCGGGTAAAAGCAGAGTTCTCGCGTACCTGGAGGAGGCGTACGGCGCTGTTATCTGCCAGATGGATGAAACAGCGCGGAGCCTGCAGAAAAAAGGAACCCGGTGTTTTGAACGGATTGTAGAAGTATTCGGGCATGAAATCCTTGATGCACAGGGAGAACTGGACCGTGCGGCTCTGGGCAGTATCGTGTTTGCCAGTGAAGAGAAGCTGGCGCAGTTGAACGGGATTGTACATCCGGAGGTGATCCGGCATGTGGCGAAGGATATTCAAAGTAAAGAAGCGCAGGGCAGAAGTCTGTATGTGGTGGAAGCCGCGCTGCTCCCGGATGTTGGAAAAGAGCTGTGCGACGAGCTGTGGTACATTTACGCGGATGAGAGTGTCCGCAGAGAGCGCCTGAAAGCATCCAGGGGATATACAGATGAAAAAATATCGCAGATGATCGCATCCCAGCCTCAGGAAGAACGGTTCCGTTCAACCTGCAGCGTGGTAATCGACAACAGCGGTTCATTTGAGGATACTATGAAACAGATAGGAGACAGGTTGAAATTATGAGAATGTGCAGCATTGCCAGCGGAAGCAGCGGCAACTGTATCTATGTGGGGAGCGATGATACGCATCTTCTTATCGATACAGGGATCAGCAAAAAGAGAATTGAGGAAGGTTTAAAGAAACTGGAAATAAAAGGGGACGAGCTGGACGGAATCCTGATCACCCATGAACATTCCGACCATATTCAGGGACTGGGAGTGTTCAGCAGAAAGTATGAGATACCGGTATATGCCACGCCGGGGACGATAGAGGGAATCATGAGTTATTCCGGACTGGGACGCATGCCTGAGGGGCTGCTCCATCCGATTCACACGGATGAGCCGTTTGCGCTCGGGGATGTCACTGTAAATCCCTTTGCTATCTCCCATGACGCAAATGAACCTTCCGGGTACCGTCTGGAGTGCGGCGGGAAATCGGTTGCCGTTGCGACGGATCTCGGAAAGTACGATGACTATACGGTAAAACATCTGGAAAATCTGGACGCAGTACTTCTGGAGGCAAACCATGACATACATATGCTGGAGGTAGGCGGATACCCGTACTATTTAAAACAGCGGATACTCGGCGATAAAGGGCATCTGTCAAATGAATTGTCAGGGCGGCTGCTTTGTGATATACTACATGATAATCTGAAGCACATTGTCCTTGGACATCTGAGCAAAGAGAATAACTATGCAAAACTTGCATATGAGACAGTAAAACTGGAAGTCACGCTTGCGGACAATGATTACCGGGGAGAAGATCTGGATATGTTTGTTGCCAGCCGTGATACTGTTTCGGATATTATTACGGTCTGAATAAGGAGGAAAACAAAATGAAAAAATGTATTGTCACAGTGCTTGGAAAAGATACAGTCGGAATTGTCGCAAAGGTGTGTACTTATCTGGCGGACAATAAGATCAATATTCTGGACATTTCCCAGACAATTGTTCAGGGATATTTTAATATGATGGTGATCGCCGATGTCACAGAGCTCGGCAAAGACTTTACGGCGCTCTGCGACGAGATGGAAAAGCTGGGACAGGAAATCGGTGTGAGCATCCACTGTCAGAGAGAAGATATTTTTGAAAAAATGCACAGGCTGTAAAAGCCGCCGTGCATTGCACCCGGACCGGAGCTTACATACATCGGTAAAATATACGGCAAATATGCTGACAGTATAGAAAAGATTGCGAGGATATATACTATGATTAATATGTATGAGGTGTCAGAGACGAATGAGATGATCGAACATGAGAATCTGGATGTGAGGACGATCACTCTGGGAATAAGTCTCTTAGACTGCATTGACTCTGATTTAAATGAACTGAACCGTAAAATCTATGACAAAATTACGACTACTGCAAAAGATCTTGTCTCTGTCGGTCAGGATATCGAGAAGGAATTCGGTATTCCGATCGTAAATAAAAGAATATCGATCACTCCGATTGCTCTGGTGGGAGCGGCTGCATGCAGGACTCCGAATGATTATGTCGAGATAGCAAAAACTCTTGACCGTGCGGCTGAGACAGTGGGCGTCAACTTTATCGGCGGATATTCTGCGCTTGTGTCCAAGGCAATGACGGCAAGTGACGAAAATCTGATCCGCTCTATTCCGCAGGCACTCGCCGTGACAGAGAGAATCTGCAGTTCCGTAAATGTAGGTTCTACAAAGACAGGTATCAATATGGATGCGGTACGGCTGTGCGGTGAGATTGTCAAGGAGGCGGCAGAAGCAACGAAAGACAGAGATTCTCTCGGATGTGCAAAACTGGTCGTATTCTGCAATGCTCCGGATGACAACCCGTTTATGGCAGGCGCCTTCCTCGGAGTGACAGAGGCGGACGCAGTGATTAATGTCGGTGTCAGCGGCCCCGGTGTTGTTAAGAAAGCACTGGAGAAGGTGCGCGGAAAAGGTTTTGAGGAGCTCTGTGAGACGATCAAGAAGACTGCTTTCAAGGTGACACGTGTAGGACAGCTTGTAGCAGGAGAGGCATCGGAACGTCTCGGTGTTCCCTTCGGTATTGTAGATCTTTCACTGGCTCCGACCCCTGCGGTGGGAGACAGTGTAGCGGAGATCCTTGAAGAGATCGGTCTGGAGAGAGTGGGAGCTCCGGGAACGACGGCGGCACTGGCTCTTCTCAATGATCAGGTGAAAAAGGGCGGCGTGATGGCGTCCTCTTATGTAGGCGGCTTAAGCGGCGCGTTTATTCCGGTCAGTGAGGATCAGGGAATGATCGATGCAGTACACGCGGGATCTCTGACATTGGAGAAACTGGAAGCCATGACCTGTGTCTGCTCGGTGGGGCTTGACATGATCGCCATACCGGGAAAAACTCCGGCAAGTACAATCGCCGGTATTATAGCGGATGAAATGGCAATCGGCATGGTAAACCAGAAGACAACAGCGGTTCGGCTTATTCCGGTTATCGGTAAAGATGTCGGAGACATGGCAGAGTTCGGAGGTCTTCTCGGATATGCGCCGATCATGCCTGTCAATGAGTTTGGCTGTGAGACGTTTATCAGCAGAAAAGGCAGGATACCTGCTCCGATCCACAGCTTTAAGAATTAGATTATGATATTATATCCGGGAATCAGCTATAGAAAACAGTTTTAAGAATCAGGAGAGAAAAATGAGTAAAATTGCCATTGTTACTGACAGCAACAGCGGAATTACACAGGCCAGGGGAAAAGAACTTGGAATATATGTACTCCCCATGCCGTTCTTTATCGATGGAAACATTTATTATGAAGATATCACTCTGACACAGGAGCAGTTTTACGAGAAACTGGGAGCGGACTCTGATATATCCACATCCCAGCCGTCTCCCGGAAATGTGATGGAACTGTGGGAAAAGATACTCAAAGATTATGATGAGATCGTCTGCATCCCCATGTCAAGCGGATTGAGCAGCACCTGCGCCACGGCAACGTCTATTGCGGCTGAGTATAAGGGAAGAGTGCAGGTTGTCGATAACCAGAGAATCTCTGTTACTCAGGAACAGTCTGTGTATGATGCTATGTATCTGCGCGATCAGGGAAAATCGGCGGCAGAGATCAAAGAGGTGCTGGAGAGAGAAAAACTTCAGGCCAGCATTTACATTACAGTAGATACGCTGAAATACCTGAAAAAGGGCGGAAGAATTACCCCGGCAGCCGCGGCCATCGGAACTGTGCTGAACCTTAAGCCTGTACTTCAGATCCAGGGAGAAAAGCTGGATGCATTTGCAAAAGTGCGCGGCTGGAAAGCAGCAAAGAAAACAATGTTGAATGCGATCGAGAAAGACCTGAACGAACGGTTTGCAGATGTGAAAGACAAGATGGTGCTGGGAATGGCATATACCTGTTCGAAAGAAGACGCCAAGGAATGGAAGCAGGAGATCATGGAACGCTTCCCGGGATATGATATAGTGGAAGGCCCGCTTTCATTGAGCGTGGCGTGCCATATCGGACCAGGTGCAATGGCTGTGACGTGCATGAAGAAAGTGTGAAATTCGTATTTATCTGAGAGACATATTCTCGGTAAAACGTCCGAAAATCACTCAGATACAGTAGATTGACTCACGTATTCAGGACAGACAGGGAGGGGATGCTTCCGGCTCCGGTTACAGAACATAAGACAAAGTAACAAACCTGTGATACAGCTAAATGCAATCAGGAAAATGAAGAACTCGTTTCACTCAGACAACTTCATTTCCCTGATTAACGCTGCGTCACAGGTTTTAACTTTGTCTAATATTTTTTCACAAAAGTTCCGGCTGTCTCCGATTTGCATGAGTATATGTTGAAGAATGGCGCTACAGTTGAAAATGTGTACTGACTGGACGTGTCAGCAGAAAAAGAAGATACTGTATAAGCTATGCATCGACATGGAGCGTTCCGAATACACCTCGTTCTCCATGTTAGCGATATTAAAATGCGAGTTCCGATGGACGAGCATTTTGATATTGCGTTACATGGATTCGAGGGGATGAGGTAAAGCGGGTCGGCATAGTGTTACAGTATCTTCTTTTTCTACGTCTGCTATTCGATCAGTATGACTTTACTATTACAGCGGTGTTTGTTCAATAAATTCGAATTTACACTTGAATTTATATTCCAATAGTGCTATCCTTTATTTTGCTGTGTCGATACACAGTGAAAAAGTACTCAGGAGAGTCTCTTTTACGGTATTATACCGGTCATCAGAACCGGCATATCTGTAGAAGGGCGCCGAAGGTGTAAGCGTTATCAGTCGTTTTTGCATTAAAAAGCGAGGGTAAACGTGAGTCTCTCAGGCAAAAGGATGGAGGTATAAAGGAATGTTGGAGCAGATCAACAAAATCATTACTGCAGTTCAGGGCGCTGTGTGGGGGCTGCCACTGATTCTTCTTATCCTGTTTACAGGATTTCTACTCACAGTCAGGCTGGGGCTTTTACAGGTAAGGCATCTCGGCAAAGCATTCAAATTCATGATCAAAAATGAAGAAGAAGGACACGGGGAAGTGACCAGTTTCGGAGCGCTGTGCACTGCATTATCCGCGACTATCGGAACAGGAAATATCGCCGGTGTGGCGACTGCGCTTGCGGCCGGAGGACCGGGAGCATTGTTCTGGATGATCGTGGCTGCGTTTTTCGGAATGGCTACAAAGTATGCAGAAGGACTGCTGGCGATCAAGTACCGTACTGTGGACAAGGAAGGACACATTCTCGGAGGACCGTTCTATTATATTGAGAATGGTATGGGAAAGAAATGGAAATGGCTGGCTAAGATCTTTGCGTTTTTCGGCGCGTGTGTAGGCCTTTTCGGAATCGGTACATTTACTCAGGTGAACAGTATTTCATCCGCAGTGACGAACTTCTTTGATCCGAATGCGAACAATGTGGTTTCGCTGTTTGGAAGAACGTATTCATGGAGTACGGTGATCACATGTATCATTCTGACTCTCTGCGTCGGACTGGTCGTGATCGGAGGTATCAAAAGGATCGCGAAAGTATCTGAGATCGTTGTACCATTCATGGCGGTTCTGTATGTCGTGCTGGGACTGATTACTGTCTCTTTTAAACATCTCCGGGCCCACCAGACCGTTTTAGGAATCGTCAGGCGCTTTTTT
>OLIH01000560.1_pt1 | contig 20422 bp, 20 predicted proteins | sample 1609721 | NCBI WGS metagenome assembly OLIH01 (sample SAMEA4350157, study PRJEB24818) | metagenome | biome: human; feature: gut; material: faeces | place: Denmark | collected 2013-09
CACCCGCTTCGGCGGGGGAGGACGGTTGCTGCGGGCGCGGCTGGCGAATCTGTTCCAGCACAGGCGAAGGGGGGCGGCGGCGGCCGGCCTCGTGCTGGCTGCCGCCCTGGCCGTCACCTCACTGGCGGCCTGTGAACAGCGGCTCCTCACGGCGGAGGAGGCCATGGACGCGCTGGAGGAGAGCATCGAGGTGCGGGAGTATGACATAGGTCCCGGCGAGTTGGAATACTGCATTTCCTTTCGCCTGCCGGAGCACAGCGGCCCGGAGGAGGAGTGGAACCTTCACATCGCCGGCCGGGCGGAGACAGAGGCGCTGGGGGGAATCAGCCTCCACTACTTTGACGGGGAGGACTGGACGGCGGAAAAGACCTATGGCATCTATCTGTCGCCGGGACAGGCGGCGGATCTCACCGAGCTGACCATGGAGGTGTGGCCGCCCCACGGCGGCCGGACAGGAACCTATGACGCCGCCCTGCACGGCAGGAGCATCGACCTGCGGGCCCTGCTCCGGGAGCACTTCTATGTGGACGCCAGGGGCTTTTCCCTGGCCCTGCCGGAACCCTGGCCGGACCTCGGGGCGGTGCAGGCGCTGGACGGCGGCGGTCTGCTGCTCTATTGCCGGGCCTTGGGGCCGGAGTGCGGCGGCATCGCGCAGCTGCACATTGAGACGGAACCCCTGGAGGTGCTCACAGGCCGGGATACCCTGCTGGGCGGCCGGGAGGGCTGCTGGCTCTATCTCTATGGCCTCCAGGCCCCGCTGCCCAGCCTGCGGGAGGCGGGAGAGGGGGTACAGGAGCAGTACCATGCGCTGTATCAGGCCCTGTACGCCGACCCGGAGGAGCTGCTGTCCCTCTGGGCGGAGGGCTGACCACCGCCGGCAGCTCCCCGCGCCTCACCCCCGCAGAAGGCGGGCGAGTTCCTCCGCGGTAATGCCGCTCATATAGTGCTCCACATGGAGCGGGGCCAGGGCCTCCGCCAGTTGTGCGTCCAGGGGCAGGCCGGCCATGGCCGCCTCCAGCTCCTCCAGAGGCCCGCTGCCGAAAAAGTCGCCGTAGAACCGGACGGCCTGAATGCATCCCTGCTTCACACGCAGGTGGGCGGTGACCAGCCCGGCGGGAAACCTGGCCTCCCGCCGCATGTCATAAGGGGGTGAGAAGCCGTAGTTCCACGCCCATGTGGCATACTTCCCGTCCCGCAGCTTCTGTACGGCCAGCATGTCCTCTGTGGTCAGAGTATAGGGCTCCAGTGCTCCACCGGCCATGGCGCACGCCCGCAGCGCCGACTTGAAGTCCTCCATAGCGATGGGGGTGGGGGCGTGGGTGTTGATGGTGGTCACCCGGCTGCGCACCGACTTCACGGCCTTCGAGTCGAACTTGGCCTGCTTCACCCGCAGAGCGTCGGCCACGTCGGTCAGGTTGGAGTCCAGCATGATGCATCCGTGGTGGAGCAGGCGCCCGTGCTTGGCGTACTGGGAATTTCCGGAGAATTTCATGCCGCCGATGGTCAGATCGTTGCGGCCGGTGAATTCGGCGTGGACGCCGAAGCGGGCCAGGGCCTCCACCACAGGGCGGACAAAAATCTTGAAGTTGAGGCCAGGGGCGGTGTCCTGGTCCACGATAAAGGTAAAATTCAGGTTGCCTGTATCGTGGTACACCGCCCCGCCGCCGGACAGGCGCCGCACAACCCGAATCCCATGGGCATCCACAAAAGCCTGGTTAATCTCCTCGGCGGTGTTCTGATATTTGCCCACCACAATGGTGTTGCTGTTCTGCCAGAGCATAAAATAGGCCCTGCTCCGGTCCATCTGCTCAAAGACATATTCCTCCAGCGCCAGATTAAAATAGGGGTCCGTACCGGGCGGTTCGAGATAGATCATTGCGGCGCCTTCCTTTCTCCCGCGTTTCCCGCCGGACGCCATTAAAAAGGCCGGCAGGCTATGGTTAAGACTTTTTTCCACAGACTGCAAAAAAGAAGCACCTGCAAAGCAGGTGCTTCTTTTTTGGAGGCGACACCCAGATTTGAACTGGGGGTGGAGCTTTTGCAGAGCTCTGCCTTACCACTTGGCTATGTCGCCGTATGGATAACAGGAGCAAGATTTGCTCCTGTTATCTTTTGTATGGAGCAGGTGACGAGGCTCGAACTCGCTACCTCCACCTTGGCAAGGTGGCGCTCTACCAGATGAGCTACACCTGCATGCCCTGATCCATTCTATGCGGATCACACACGCTTGATACCTGCTTTTGAAAGATTCCCCCGGTGGATACCTTGGGTATCCACCGGAGAAATGGTGCCTCCGGCCGGAATCGAACCAGCGACACGGGGATTTTCAGTCCCCTGCTCTACCAACTGAGCTACAGAGGCGAATGGCGACGCGGAAGGGACTTGAACCCTCGACCTCCGGCGTGACAGGCCGGCGTTCTAACCAACTGAACTACCGCGCCAGACGGTAGGGGGTACGGGAGCTCCCTCACGGGAGTGGTGGGAACAACAGGGCTCGAACCTGTGACATCATGCTTGTAAGGCATGCGCTCTCCCAGCTGAGCTATGCTCCCTTGTCCTCGCCGCAGACCAGTTTGTAAATCACTCTTGGTCACGCGGCGAAGGTTATTATACTAAAGCTTCCCCCAGTTGTCAACCATTTCAGCCAAAATTTTTTGCTTTTTTTCTCTCAAACCTACAGTGAGGCCAGAAGTCCTTCCAGCTCCTCGTTTGTATAGTGATATACCTTGTCGCAGAACTGGCAGGTGAGCTCGGCCCTGCCCTGCTCCCGGATGAGGGAGTTCAACTCCTCCCGCCCCATACTGATGAGGGCGCGGGTGACCCGCTCCCGGCTGCAGTAGCAGCGGTACTCCACCGGCTCCTCAGAGAGTACCTCCAACTGAAATTCAGAAAGCACCTGCTCCACCAGCTCCCTGGCGCTCAGGCCGCCCCGCAGCGCCTCGGTTACCGGGCCTACCCTGGCGATACCCTGCTCGATGGCGGAGATGGCGGCGTCATCTGCGCCGGGGAGGAGCTGAATGAGGTATCCACCGGCGCACTGCACGCTCTGGTCCACGTCCACCAGCACGCCCAGGGCACAGGCGGTGGGGATCTGCTCACTCTCAGCAAAGTAGGAGGTAATATCCTCGGCGATCTCGCCGGATACCAGGGGGACAGTGCCCACATAGGGCTCCTTCATGCACAGATCCTTGATGACAGTGAGGGAGCCGTCCCGCCCCACGGCGCTGCCCACATCCAGCTTGGCGGGGCCCTTCAGGGGGAGGTCCACCAGGGGATTGACCACATAGCCCCGGGCGTTGCCCTGGCTGTCGGACACCACGGTGATGCCGCCCAGCGGGCCGCCTCCCTTGATGCGCAGGGTTACCGAGCCATCCTTCTCCTTGAGCTGGTTGCCCATCATGGAGGCGGCCATCAGGCTGCGGCCCAGGGCCGCGGTGGCCACGGGCAGAGTCTTGTGAATCTGCCGGGCGCGCTCCACCATCTCCTTGGCCGTGATCGCCGATGCCTTCACCGGCGCGTCCTTGGCCAAAACGCGAATGATCTTGTCTGCCATGCTTGTCAAAATTCCTTTCGTGCGGCAAAGAAAATCCGCTGCTCCCCCTCCCTGGGGGCGCGGAACCTCAGCTCGCCGTATTGTCTGATCTGCCGGAAACCGGCCTGCCGGAGCAACTCCTCCAGCTCCGCCGGTTCGTAGGCGTACTCCTCGTGAACCTCCTCCCAGCGGCTCCACAGCCCGCCGGGCTCCAGCCGGAAGATGTCCATTCCATAGGTGCAGATGCGCCGGCGCTCCGACCAGTCGGCCCGCCAGACGCAGTAGGCATCCTCGCTCTCGTCCAGAAACATCTGGCCGTCCAGGCCCCGGAGCTTTTGCGGGGTGTTGATGTCAAAGAGGAAGAGGCCGCCGGGCATGAGGAAGGTGTGCACCCGCCGGAAGGCCCGGGCCAGCTTTTTGGGGCTGGTGACGTAGTTGATGCTGTCCAGGCAGCACACGCAGGCGTCGATGGTGCCGTAGAGATCCAGCTCCTCCATGGCCTGATGCAGAAAGATCGGCTCGATGGGGCCTGCACCCCGGCATTTCTCCGCCGCCTGGGCCAGCATCTCCTGGGACAGGTCGGCGCCGATCATCTCATAGCCCCGCTCCGCCAGGACGCGGGTCAGGCTCCCGGTGCCGCAGGCCAGATCCAGCACCGTGCGGATGGGCAGCCGGCTGCGGGCGAAGTGCTTCTCCAGATAGTCGGCCCAGCGGGCATAGTGCACGTCGGCGGTAAAGGCGTCGTAGCACCCCGCCAGGAATTCATATGCCATCGCCGCCCAGCTTCTCCTTGATCCGCGGGAGCACCGCCTGATAGCCGTCGGCCCCGTACTGGAGAGAACGGTTGACCCGGCTGATGGTGGCGCTGGACGCGCCGGTGCGCTCCAGAATGTCGTTGTAGATCATGCCGTCGGACAGGAGCATGGCCACCTCAAAGCGCTGTTCCATAGCCCTCAGCTCCGCCACAGTGCACAGGTCGGAAAAGAACTTCTTGCACTCCTCCAGATCCTTCAGGGTAAGAATGGCCTCATAGAGCACATCCCCATGCTCCCGCTTTTCGTTTTTCGTCATAGGTATCAATGACCTCCTCGTCAGTCTCTGCGGAAATCGTATCTATTTTACCAAAGTGAAGTATAGAAGTAAACCTCTTTTTCACCGATTTTACGGAGTTTCATAGGATGGAGCACCGGATTCTGAGAGAGGGAGGTGCCCGCGATGAAGGGGCTGCACACAGGGACGGAGAAGGCCGCGCCGGCTTGGAAGGAGTGGAGGCGGGAATTCTGCTGGGAGGAGGAGCCGGTGCTCGCGGTCTCCGGTGTCCGTCTGGAGCTGCCGGAGGGAATACCCGGCCTGCGGCGGCTGGAGCGCTGGTGCCGCCGCCTGGAGGGGGCGTGGGCGGCCCGCTGGGAGCGGGAGCTCTATCCCAGGGCCTGCACGGCCGCCCGGCAGGCTAGGGAGGTCTCCCACCCCTTCCGGCCGTGGGAGGCATCCCTCACCGGCGCCGTGACCCTCCACACCCCGGAGTGCCTGAGCCTGTATTATGACGCCGCGGAGCGGACCGGGGGCCCCCACGGCGTCACCTTGCGGCAGGGGAGCGCCTGGGCGCTGCCGGGGGGGAGCCCCCTGACGCTGGGGGAGCTGTTTCCGCCGGGATTCCGGTGGAGGGCATGGGCGCTGGCGGAGGTGGAGCGGCAGCTCCGGGCTCGGCTGTCCGCGGGGGGGTCCTGGTTCGCGCCCGACTGGGAGGCGCGGCTGCCCCGCAGCTTCGATCCGGAGCGTTTCTATTTGACGGAGGCGGGGCCTGTGATCTACTTTCCACTTTACTCCATCGCGCCCTATGCGGAGGGGATTCCGGCCTTTTCTCTCGCAATCCCGGGCCAGAAAGAAAATACCCCGGAGGAATAGCTGTTTTTTTGCACTTTTTACCTTGTCAGCCCTGCCGCCGCGGCGTTATAATAAAGGGCGTTCCGGGAGAGACTCCTTCATAAATGAAGGTGCCCTCCCGGGCGGTTGCGCGCGGGAAAAGGCCAATGCGCGAATCCCCGCGGCAGGAGGAACGAACTATGGTCAAAGCAATCGTTGGCGCAAACTGGGGCGACGAGGGCAAGGGAAAGATCACCGATCTCCTGGCCGAGGCGTCCGATGTGGTCATCCGCTTTCAGGGCGGGGCCAACGCCGGGCACACCATCATCTGTGACTACGGCAAATTTGCGCTCCACCAACTGCCCTCGGGTGTCTTTTACCCGCATACCACCAACATCATCGGCAACGGTGTGGCCCTGGACGTGAAGAAGTTTCTGGCCGAGCTGAAGCATCTGGCCGACGGCGGTGTGCCCGCCCCCCATATCATCGTGGATCAGCGTACCCAGCTTCTGATGAGCTATCATGTGCTGCTGGACAGCTATGAGGAGGAGCGCCTGGCGGGGGCTGCTTTCGGCTCCACCAAGTCGGGCATCGCACCCTTCTATTCCGACAAGTACGCCAAAATCGGGATTCAGGTGGCCGACCTCTACAATGAGGAGCGGCTCATGGGTCAACTGGAGCACATCTGTACCCTGAAAAACGTCCTGCTGGAGCACCTCTACCACAAGCCTCTGCTGGAGCCAAAGGCGTTGTTTGACGAGCTGATGGGCTACCGCGCGGCGCTGGAGCCCTACGTGGGCGACGCGGTGGGCTTCGTTCACCGGGCCCTTAAGGAGGGCAGGCAGGTACTGCTGGAGGGGCAGTTGGGCTCCATGAAGGATCCCAACCTGGGCATCTGCCCCATGACCACTTCCTCCCATACCCTGGCGGGCTTCGGCACCGTGGGCGGCGCGGTGCCTCCCACGGCCCTTACCGATATCATCACGGTCACTAAAGCATACTCCTCCGCCGTGGGCGCCGGCGCCTTCGTCAGCGAGCTGTTCGGCGCGGAGGCCGACGAACTGAGACGCCGGGGCGGCGACGCCGGTGAGTTCGGCGCCACCACCGGCCGGCCCCGCCGGGTGGGCTGGTTCGACGCCGTTGCCACAAAATACGGCTGCATGGTGCAGGGGGCCACACAGGTGGCGCTCACCGCCATCGACTGCCTGGGCTACCTCGACGAGATCAAGGTGTGCACCGGCTATGAGATCGACGGCAAGGTGACCACCGACTTCCCTGTGCCCGCTCTGCTGGATCGGGCCAAGCCGGTGTATGAAACCCTGCCGGGCTGGAAGTGCGACATCCGGGGTGTCACTGACTACGGCAAGCTGCCCCAGGCCGCCCGGGACTATGTGGACTTCATTGAAAAGCACATCGAGGCCCCCATCACCATCGTCTCCACCGGCCCCAAGCGCCATGAGATCTGCCGGCGGACCGGGAGCTGAGAGCGTCCCTCTGTGCAGAAAGGCAAAGGAAAGCCTCCGGCTGTGCCGGAGGCTTTCCTTGTGCACACCAGCTCAGCGGCTGTGGCGATAACAGTCCATGAGTGCCTTCCAAGAGTGCTTGGGCCAGAAGCGGCGCTTGGCCTCGGCGGACCAGCCCCTGTTTTCCAGAATTCCATCGCTGCGCTCGTCCAGCGCAGGAAGCTGTTTGCTCGTTCCATGAGCCTTCTTCATAAGACACACCTCTTTTGCGGTTTTCAGAGCATTTTTGCCCTGTGAGGCATAGTATTTCCATTGTAGAGGGGAAAACAAGGATGGTTACACGCAAAATAGTTCCAAGGAACGTACTATGATTGTTCAACCGGCGCTTGAAACGCACAGAAGGCCCCCCGCCCGGCGGGGGGCCTTCTGTGGCTGGAGGGGGACAAATCCTTGTGCAGATCAAGGAGGGAGGCATGCCCGCCGCTCCATGAGGCGTGTTATATGGTGAAACCCTTGCAGGACAAGGTGTCAACCCCTGGGAAACAGCACTCGGAGGGCCCGCCAGGGGCTGCCCTGCCAGTAAGCACGCATAAGATCAACAGAGAAGGGCATGCTGCTCATCTCCCTGTAATGCTCCAGCGTACGGTGGTCGGTGGTCCAAATCGTCTTTTTCATTGTGATAACTCCTTTCTATCACAAGCTCTTGCCTTCCTTACGGTTTCAGTATACAATAATATAAGATATGAGACAAGCGAATCTTTTTCATGCTGAATATGCGGAAATGGAATGGTAATTGTGAATCTTAACAAGTATCAAATTCTGCTGAAAACTGTGGAGCTGGGGAGCATCACCCGTGCGGCGGAGGCGCTGGGGTATACCCAGTCGGCGGTGAGCCGCGTGATTGCCGATCTGGAGCGGGAGTGGGACATGGAGCTTCTTACCCGCAGCCGGACGGGGGTGGTGCTCAGCAGCAGCGGGGCGGCGCTGCTGCCTTATGTTCAGGCGGTGTGCAATGCGGGCAGGGAGCTGGAGGAGCAGGTGGCGGAGCTCCACGGCCTGACCCGGGGAACCCTGCGGGTGGCCACCTTCGCCAGCGTGTCCATCCACTGGCTGCCCGCTATCATGAAGGAGTTCCTCGGCCGCTACCCGGGTATTCAGTTTGACCTGGTAAGCAACTGGGAGTTCGCGGAGGTGGAGGATCTGCTGCGGCAGGGTCAGGCAGACTGCGGCTTTTTGGGACTGCCCGCGGGGCCGGGGCTGGAAACCTACCCCCTTTTTCGAGACGAGCTGATGGCGGTACTTCCCCTGGATCACCCTTTGGCAAAGGCCCCTTACTATCCCATGGAGCGGTTCCGGGAGGATCCCTATATCAACACACCGGAGGAGCGGGATTTGGAGATCGGCCTCATTTTCCAGGAGGAGGGATTCCGGCCCAATCTCCGTTACACCGTCAATGATGACTTTGCCGCATTGGCCATGGTGGAACAGGGGCTTGGGGTGAGTATCCGTCCGGAGCTGGTGCTGCGCGCCTCCAGCTACGCCTTCGCCGCCATCCCGCTGGAGCGGAGATACTACCGGCGTATCGCCCTGGCGATACGCCGCGGCCGTTCCCCTTCGCCGTTAACTGCCCGCTTTTTGGAGTGCGTCCGCCAATGGGTGGGGGAGCATTTCCCGGCGGAGCAGGGAGACGGGGTGTGAGCCAAAAAAGGGACGGCTTGCAAAATTTTTGTTTTACAAGCTGTCTCCTTTATAGTATAATACATCCGTTGCGGCGGAAGTGCCGCACCGAAATGAAAGATAATAATAATAGGAGTGTTGTTGCATGAGCCGCATGGTCGGCACCGTATCCATGGGAATTCGTGCTCCCATCATCCGAAGTGGGGACGACCTGGTGGAGATCGTCACCAATTCCGTCCTGGAGACTGTCAAGGACGGAGCGCTCACCATCCGCGACCGGGACGTGATTGCCATGACCGAGGCCATTGTCGCCCGCGCCCAGGGGAACTACGCCTCGGTGGACGATATCGCCGCCGACGTGCGCGCCAAGCTGGGCGGGGAGACCGTGGGTGTCCTGTTCCCCATCCTCAGCCGCAATCGCTTTGCCATCTGCCTGCGGGGCATCGCCAAGGGGGCCAGAAAGGTCGTCCTGATGCTGTCCTACCCCTCCGACGAGGTGGGCAATCACCTCATCGATGTGGATGCGATGGACGAGAAGGGGGTGGACCCCTATAAGGATGTCCTCACCCTGGAGCGTTACCGGGAGCTGTTCGGCTACACCGTCCACCCCTTCACGGGCGTGGACTATGTGGACTACTATTCCAACCTGATCCGGGAGAGCGGCGCGGAGGTGGAGGTCATCTTCGCCAATGACCCCCGGGCCATCCTGCCCTACACCAAGAACGTGCTGGCCTGTGACATCCACACCCGCGCCCGCACCAAGCGCCGCCTGCTGGCCGCCGGGGCAGAGAAGGTCTTCTGCCTGGACGAGATCATGACCGCCTCCATCGACGGCAGCGGCTACAACGCCAAGTACGGATTGCTGGGCTCCAACAAGTCCACCGAGGACAAGGTGAAGCTCTTTCCCCGGGAGTGCCAGGATCTGGTGGAGGCCATTCAGGCCCGCATCCTGAGGGAGAGCGGCAAGCACGTGGAGGTCATGGTCTACGGCGACGGCGCCTTCAAGGACCCCGTGGGCAAGATCTGGGAGCTGGCTGATCCGGTGGTCTCTCCCGCCTACACCGCCGGCCTGGAGGGCACCCCCAACGAGCTCAAGCTCAAGTATCTGGCGGACAACGACTTTGCCGCCCTGTCCGGCGAGGCGCTGCGGGATGCCATCAAAGACGAGATCAAAAAGAAGGACGGCTCCCTGGTGGGCAAAATGGCCGCCCAGGGCACCACGCCCCGCCGCCTGACCGACCTGATCGGCTCCTTGTGCGACCTGACCTCCGGCTCTGGCGACAAGGGTACCCCCATCGTCTACATTCAGGGCTATTTCGACAATTATACCACCGAATAAGACAGCGGCCCGCCGGGAGACCGGCGGGCCATTTTTTTCAACTTTTTTCAAGTTTCAAAAAGTCCCTCAGCCTGTCGAAAAGACTTCTTCGACAGGCTAAAGCGCGTGTACGAAAACTACGTACACGCGCTTTTTTGTGACCGTTGTTACTGGCCGCAGCCGGTGCTGCCACAGCCTGCGCACCCGGCGCAGCCGGGATGGGACTCGGACCACAGCTTGTCGGCCATGGGAGTCCAGTTGTCGGCATAGGGGTGGGTCTTGGCCGTCAGATGCTCCACGCTCTCGGGAGACTGAGGATCGGTGGAGTGGGCGCCCGTCTCGTGAACCATCTTCTCAATGAACTCCGGGTTTTCCAACATGGGACAGGGGCGGAGCATGTTCTCGTTGAAGGGCTGGTTGTCATGGTAGGCCATGAACATGGGGGATTGCAGGCACTCCAGCAGGCTCTTCTCCCGGATGTTGGAGTCGGAATAGTGGATGAACACGCAGGGGTCCACGTCGCCGTTGGCGTTGATGTGCAGGTAGCGGCGGCCGCCGGCGATGCACCCGCCCACATACTCGGCGTCGTTCTGGAAGTCCATGGCAAAGATGCCCTTGGTCTCCCGCATGGCGCGGATGCGGCGGTAGACCTCGGCCCGCTGCTCGGGGTTGGGCATCAGCTCGGGGGCGGCGTCGTTGCCCACGGGCATGTAGTGGAAGAACCACACGAAGTAAGCGCCCAGATCCATGATCAGATCGTAAAACTTCTCGCTGGTGATGTCCTTGTAGTTGACGCTGGTGTAGCAGGCGGAGATGCCGAAGGGCAGGTGGTGCTGCTTCAGCAGGGCCATGGCGTGGGTGACCTTGTCGTACACACCCTCTCCGCGGCGGGAGTCGTTGGCCTCCTCGAAGCCCTCCAGACTGATGGCGGGGATAAAGTTGCCCACACGCAGCATGTCCTGGCAGAACTCCTCGTCGATCAGGGTGGCGTTGGTAAAGGAGAGGAAGGCCGCATCGCTGTGCTTCTCGCACAGGGCGATCAGATCCTTCTTGCGCACCAGCGGCTCGCCGCCGGTGTAGATGTACAGGTAGATGCCCAGCTCCTTGCCCTGAGTAATGATGGAGTCAATCTCATCAAAGGTCAGGTTGAGCTTGTTGCCGTACTCCGCCGCCCAACAGCCGGTGCAATGCAGATTACAGGCGGAGGTGGGATCCAGCAGGATGGCCCAGGGAATGTTGCAGCCGTACTTCTTGCGCAGTTCCTCCTGCTTGGGCCAGCCCACCAGGTTTGCATTGACAAAGAAGTTGTTGAATATCGTCTTGAGCACACTGGGGTCGGTCTGGGTCCAGACCTTCTCAATGAGCTGGTGCCAACAGGAGTCCTTGTCGTTAATTACCTTATCAAATGCCTCCCGCTGGAGGGACAGGGTGTCGCCGGCAAACTTGTTGACCAGATCCATGACCTTGCCCATGTTGTTCATCGGGTCCTTGTCCAGATAATCATACACCTTGGCCAGGCCGTAGCGCTTCAAACTGTCAGGAATCTTCATCTTGGTTTTCCCCTTTCACGGCATGTCATACCATTCATCGTTGCTACTATACCGCCGTTTTTGCAAAAGGAAAATAGACAAAACCCGCATCCTGTCCAAACTCTAGACAAAAATGGCAGTTTGCTTAAAAGCAGTTTGGCTTTTGAAGTTTCTTTATTGCGTTTTGACAACCGTTTTTTATAATATTTAAAACTATAAAAAGCGATAAAGAATATTTTGAGGTGCACAGAAGGGACGGGAGAGAAATTCATTTCTCTGAATCAGAGGTCAATTAAGCAGTAAAGTTACAAAAAACTCTCAAGTTGTTATAAAAGTGTCTTAAAAGATTTGTGCTGTTTGTTTATTTTGTACTATAAATTTCGGCTATGTTTACATACTGACGAAACTTTGTTACTTAAATACAATTCACTTAACAAACAAAACAGTACCAGATGACACCGCAGGGCAGGGCCCCTGTATGGAAGGATCGCATACATGAGAGTTACGATGGAAGACATCGCAAGAATGGCCGGAGTATCAAAAGCGACGGTTTCCAGAGTCGTAAACGGAATTGAACAGGGAGTCGGCCCTGAAACACGCAGACGCGTATTGCAAATTGTGAAGGAGACGAACTACCGCTCCTACAGCCTGCCGAGCCAGAACCAGTCCAAGACTCTTGGGCTGATTATCCCGGATATCATAAACCCCTTTTTCGGTGAGCTGGTCAAGGCAATCGAGGGGGAGGCCACAGAGCAAGGGTACACCGTTCTGCTGGGAAACACAGATTTCTCCATGGAAAAGGAGGAGCGTTACCTCTCCATCTTCCTGGCCAAGCGGGTAGACGGCATTATTTTAGTGACAACAGCCCAGACCGCTGGAGAGCACTACCAGAGGCTGAAGAAGTACAGCGTGCCCTGTGTGCTGGTGGACCGCATGCTGGCGGGCGCCGAGTATACGGCGGGAATCTTTGTGGACAACTCCTACGCCCTTTTCATGGCGTGCAGCCTGCTCATTCAGCATCGTAACGAGAAAATCGCTTTGATCTCCGGTCCGCGAAACATCTCCACCTCGGTGGAGCGGATTCAGGGCTACCGGGATGCGCTGGAGCAGTACCGTCTGCCGTTTGAGGAACGGCTCATTAAATATGGCGACTACACCTTTGAAAGCGGATACCGGGCCATCATGGAGCTGGAGCGGGAGGGCACCCGCTTTACCGGAGTCCTGGCGGCCAATGATACCATGGCGCTGGGCGCCATTAAGGCGCTCAAGGAGCTGACTTACGCTATCCCGGAGGATGTGGAAATCATCGGCTTTGACAACATCGGCTTTTCTCAGCTATGTGACCCGCCTCTGGCCACCATTCAGCAGCCGACCATCGAAATGGGACGCCGGGCGGCGGATACGCTGATCCGGGCAATCGTGGGTAAGCCCATTGAAACCAAAAATATCCACCTCCAGCCCAAGCTGGTGGTGAGAGGCTCAGTCAAGACCATCTATGGCGAACGGATTCTATATGTATAAGCACGGCGGATCATCCGGCATCGGTGCCCCGGCGGGGGAAAGAATCTAGGAAGACGTAGGGGTGTTCTCATTGAAAAAGATTTTGGTGGTAGGAAGCGCGAACGTCGACTTTGTGATCGGAGTACGGCAGGCCCCGGAGTTGGGCGAAACCATCCTGTGCCGCTCCTTCCGAAAGACCTGCGGCGGGAAGGGGGCCAACCAGGCGTATGCCTGCGGACACCTGGGCGGGGACACCGCGTTCCTCAATGCGGTGGGAGATGACCCCCTGGGCGGTGAGCTGGTGAGAAATCTGCAACAGGCCAATGTGGACACCCGCGCAATAAGGACGGTGGACGGGGTATCCACCGGCATGGCGGTGGTCTGTGTGGATGAGAAGGGAAACAACTCCATAATTGTCGTTCCCGGCGCCAATAACCTCTGCGATGTGGACTATCTGAGGCGGAACCGGGCGCGGTTTGAGGAGAGCGACATTGTGCTGCTCCAGATGGAGATCCCCTTTGAGAGCGTCTGCTATGCGGTAGAGCTGGCCAGTGGGCTGCACAAAACCGTCATTCTCAACCCGGCCCCCGCACCGGACAGCCTGCCTGATGAAGTATATGCGGGACTGGACTATCTGACCCCCAATGAGAGCGAATTCAAGCACCTGACCGGCTACCCGACCGATGAAGTGGAGGAGCTTGCGGTTCACTGCAAACCCCTGCTGGAGAAAGGGACGCGGAATATCATCATTACGCTGGGAAGCCGCGGTGCCCTGCATGTCAACCGGGAGGGGCATACGCTCTACCGCCCGCCCGAGGTACAGGCGGTGGATACCACAGCGGCAGGAGACACCTTCAACGCGGCGCTGGCCCGGGAGCTGGCGGACGGCCGCTCCACGGGGGAGGCGATCGTCTTCGCCAATATGGCGTCCGCCCTGGCGGTGTCCAGGGTAGGGGCACAGGATTCTATCCCATCGTATGAAGAAGTATTGGATTTTAAGAAGCGCATGGAGTGAATGCGGATGAGCGACATCATTGTTAAGACCAACGGGCTGTGTGCAGATTTCAAGATCAAGGACCGGATGGTTCGGGCGGTGAACCGGGTTTCCCTGAGCCTGGAGCGGGGCAAGACGCTGGTGATATTGGGGGAGTCCGGCTCTGGAAAGAGCACCTATATGAAGGCGCTGCTCCGGATTCTGCCCAAGACAGCCGCCGTAGAGGGACAGGCGGAGTTTCTGGGAAATGACCTGTTCCGAATGAGTGAGAAGGAATTCCGGGATATCCGGGGCAACCGGATGGCCATGATCTATCAGGACTCTCTGTCCGCGCTGGACCCGATGTATAAGGTGGGCTATCAGATTGTAGAGACCATCCGGGCGCACTCCAGCCTGACAAAGGCAGAGGCCAGGGAGCGGGTAGAAGAGCTCTTCGTCAAGGTGGGTATCCCTTCGCCCAGGGAGCGGATGAACGCCTACCCACACGAGATGAGCGGCGGCATGCGCCAGCGGGCGGTCATCGCTATGGCGCTGTGCTGCAATCCCTGCCTGCTGCTGGCGGACGAGCCCACAACGGCCCTGGATGTCACCATCCAAAAACAGATTCTCAACCTGTTCTTGGAGCTGCAGGAGAGCGACCGCATGTCCATCATGATGGTGACCCACGACATCGGTGTGGCGGCCCAGGTGGCGGATCAGATCGCCATCATGTACGGCGGTATCATTCTGGAGTGCGGCGCCACCAGGCAGGTGCTGGAGACGCCGGCGAACCCCTATACCAAGGCGCTGATCGCCGCGCTCCCCAAGAGCGGCAACCGGGAGCGGCTGGTTGCCATCGAGGGACAGCCGCCCACCATTGTCCATATGCCGCCTGGATGCCCCTTTTCCAACCGCTGCACCTACGCAACCGAGGCGTGCCGGCAGAGCGTTCCAGAGCTCAAGCCCATCGATGAGCACCATATGACGGCGTGTCATATGAATTTAGTAACGTCTGGAGGTAAATGAGGACATGAAACACGTGAAAAGATTCCTGGCGCTCTCTCTGGCGGCAGCCCTGTTGGCGGGCTGTGTCTCCTGCGGCAATTCGGATGAGAAAACCTCGCCCACCGGCGGCGGTTCCGGTGTGGACAGTACCGGCGACGGCGGCACTCTGCGGATTGCGATGACCTGCGCGGCCCTGCCCAATACCGATTCCGAGCCCACGGAGGGGCAGGAGGGTTACCGCTTCGTCAGCTTCCAGCTCTATGATGCCCTGGTGAAGTGGGATGCGAGCTCGGAAACTGAGGCCGGCAAGATTATCCCAGGCCTGGCCACCTCCTGTGAGCAGAACCCGGAAAACCCCAAGCGGTGGACGTTCCATCTGCGGGAGGGAGTCAAGTTCCACGACGGAACGGATTTCAATGCGGACTGTGTGATCTTTGCGCTGGACCGCGTGATGAATCCTGACTTTGAGTACTACAGCACCACCTGCGCCGCATCGGTGGGCAGCTTCCTGGCCAATATCGAATCCTATGCCAAGGTGGACGACTACACGATCACCATTGACACTGTGCAGGACAACAACGCCTATCTGATCTACGATCTGCCCTATATCATGATTCCCTCCATGGAGGCGGTGAAGGAGAAGGGCGACGGCTTTGCCGACGCCCCCGTAGGCTCCGGTCCCTTCCGGTTTGTCAGCAAGATCGCGGGCCAGGAGCTCGTCATGGAGCGGAACGAGAACTACTGGGGGAACGTGCCGCAGATCAAGACACTGATCCTCAAGCCCATCTCCGACGCGTCGGCCCGCCTGGCGGCCCTCCAGTCCGGCGAGGTGGACTGGGCCGAGGTCGTTCCCGTGGAGTCCCTGGAGTCTCTGAAGTCCCAGGGCTATCAGGTCAAGCTGAACGACTACCCCCATGCGTGGCTTTACATCATGAACACGGAGTCCGGCCCCTTTGCAGATGCCCGCGTCCGGCAGGCTTTCAGCATGTCCATTAACCGGGAGGGACTGTGCAATGACATCCTTCAGGGTGTGGGCACACCGCTGGCGCAGTTGATGTATCCAGGTTCCCCGTGGTATGCGGAGGGTGTGGAGGAGTATACCTATAACCCGGAGAGGGCGAAAGAACTGCTGGCCGAGGCCGGCTATCCCGACGGCTTTACCACGACCTTTGTCTGCCCCACCAGCGGCTCCGGCAACATGTTCCCCCAGATTATGAATGAGTACATCCAGAAGTGCGCCGAGGAGGTCGGTATCCACATTGAGCTGGATATGTCGGAATCCGAGCGGGTGTGGGACGTAATGAAGGTGGGCTTCAAGGATGAGTACGCCGATGTGGGCGCGCTCAACACCTCCTTCTATACCATGTTCCCCAATGTGTTCCAGAAGTTTGCGGGCACGGGCGGCTCCTTCAACACCGGCAAGTACAGCAACCCGGAGTACGATGCCTGTATCGAGGCGGCCTATGCGGCCACGGACGAGGCGGAGTCCACCCGGCAGTTCATTGAAGCCGAGAAGATTTTTACCGAGGAGCTGCCCTGGGTGATCGTCTGCAACGACCGGAACCTGCGGGTCCTGGCCCCCAATGTGCAGAATTTTGCCCAGTCCCAGACCTGGTATGTCGATTTGACGACGGTTACCGTCGAGTAAGAGAACCCCGTCTCATAAGCGCTGTCATTTCCGGCAAAAGACTCTGGCCTGCGGCCAGTGAAACCTGGCCGCAGGCCGCAGTATACAAGGGGAGTTAGTATGGTCCGAGTTATCTTGAAACGAATAGGCCTGGCGTTCCTCACGCTCTTCGGTGTGACGGTTATTGTATTCGCCCTGCTGCAGATGATGCCGGGAGAACCCATTGACAGCATTGTGCCTCTGGATGCTTCGGAGGAGCTCCGGCAGGTGATCATCGACCAGTATGGTTTTGACCAGCCACTCTATATGCAGTATTTCATGTGGCTGGGCAACGCGGTGCGCGGCAATTTTGGGAACTCTGTCAGCGACAACCGGCTCGTGCTCAGCGTGGTCAGCGAGGCCCTCCACAATACCCTGATTCTGGCGCTGGGGGCCAGCATCTTCGCGTTCCTGCTCAGTATCCTGATCGGTGTCTACAGCTCGTACCGGCCGAATTCCATCTTCTCCTGGATCGGCACGGTATTCGGCATCGGCGGTATCAGTATTCCAAACTACTGCCTGTCATTGATCCTGATTGGTATCTTCTCCGTCAACCTGCGCCTGCTGCCGTCTACAGGCATGTATACCAGTGGGGACTATACCTTCTCCTCCCTCATACAGCACCTGATTCTTCCCGCTATCGCGGCCGGCGCCATGACACTGGGGATTATGACGCGGATGGTGCGCAGCTCGGTCTCCGAGATGCGCAGCCGGAGCTTTGTCACTACCCTGCGGGCGAAGGGACTCAGTGAGCCGGCCATCATGCGGCATGTGCTGCGCAACAGCTTTCCCACGCTGCTGACCGTAGCGGGCCTGCAGTTCGGCTACCTGATGGGCGGCTCCACGATGGTGGAAACCATTTTTTCCTGGCCGGGAATCGGCCTGATCATCTATCAGAGCATCTTCACCAGCGACTTTCCCGTGACCCAGGCGGCCATCCTGATTGTGGCGGCGATCTTTGTCAGCATCAACCTGCTCATCGATCTGCTCCGCATTGTGGCAGATCCGCGCCTGAGAAAATAAAGACCTGCGGGATACAAAGGAGTGATTGTTTTGCTGTCATCCATTGGCTCCAGAGCTGCGGCGGATCCGGAGGAGCTCCATTTCCGCAGGGAGGCGCGCAGCCGCTTTGTGCGGACCTTTCTCCGTTACCCGGCGGACCTTCCCGCGCTGATCCTGTTCGTGATCGTGGTGCTGTGCGCCCTCGGCGCGCCGCTGCTCACCCAGTATACCCCCTTTGAGGGCAATGCGGCGGAGCGGCTGCAGGGCATCGGCACGGCCGGCCATCTGCTGGGAACAGACGAGCAGGGGCGCGACATCCTGACCCGCTGCCTGTACGGCGGGCGCCTGAGCCTGCTGATGGGCTTCCTGCCGGTGGCGCTGGCCACCATCGTGGGCAGTATCCTGGGGATCATTTCCGGCTATTTCGGCAAGGCCTATGCCCAGATCATCATGCGCACCCTGGATATTTTCTATGCGTTCCCCTCCATTCTGCTGGCCATCGCGCTGTCCTCGGTTCTGGGCTCGGGCCTGTCCAGCATCATCATTCCAATCGCCGTCATTCTGGTTCCGCCCATCGCCCGGGTGGCCGAATCCACCGTGCAGGATATCATGCCGGAGGACTTTATTGAGGCGGCGCAGACCTCCGGGGCCAGCCCACTGAAGGTTATCGTGTTTTTCATCATACCGAACACCTTTGGGCGGATCTTCATCTACTGTACCACGCAATTCAGCGTCAGCATCCTGTCGGCCTCTGGCTTGAGCTTTCTGGGATTGGGCATTTCTCCCCCCACGCCGGAATGGGGCTCCATGCTGAACGCCCTGCGGCAGCAGATCTACATCAATCCCCTGATTACCATTATTCCGGGCCTGTTCATTTTTGTCACAGCCCTGAGTGTCAATATCATCTCAGACGGCCTGAAGGACGCCATGGAGGCCAACAGCTAAGCCCGCGCGGTATGACGGCGCGCCGTGATTGGAGAGCGTACAATGAGCAAGATTTTAGAGGTCAACGACCTGTGCAAGTCCTTTGTGGTAAAAAAGCGCCTGCTGGGCGAAAACGACGTGGTTTCAGCAGTAAATCACGTTTCCCTCGGCCTGGAGGAGGGGGAGGTGCTGGGCATCGTCGGTGAGTCCGGCTGCGGAAAATCCACGGTTGCGCGGCTGCTCCTTCACAGCATCCGGCCGGACAGCGGCACAATGAAGCTCTGCGGGAAGGAGTACGACATGGCCCATGCCACGGGGCAGGATGTGCAGACCTTTCGGAAGAATATGCAGATGGTCTTTCAGAACCCCTACTCCTCCCTGAACCCCAAGATGAATGTACTGCAGAACATCACCTTCGGCCTGACGGCCAATCAGGTGCCCAGAGATGAGGCATGCCGGCGGGCATACCGCTACCTGGACGCGGTTGGGATGCAGAAGTCCTTCCTCAATAAATACCCCAACAGCCTGAGCGGCGGGCAGCGACAGCGCGTGGCGGTGGCGCGGGCCCTGGCAATGGAGCCTAAAATCATCCTGGCCGACGAGCCGGTGTCCGCACTGGACAAGTCGGTGCAGGCGCAGGTGCTCAACCTGTTCCACGACCTGCAGAAGGAGTTCGGCATTTCGATTATTTTTATCTCCCATGATCTGAGCGTAGTGGAGTACATGAGCGACCATATTGCGGTGCTCTACCTGGGCGAGGTCATTGAGTACAGCACCTCCGAGGAGCTCTATCACAACCCCAGGCACCCCTATACCAAGGAGCTGCTGCGCTCCATTCCCCAGATCAGCGGAGACGCCCGCCTAAGTACGGCCAACAGGGAGCCGCCGATCGAGCTGCCCAGCCCGATCAGGCCGCCCTCCGGCTGCCGGTATCACCCCCGCTGCCCGTACCGGACGGAGAACTGCTCCAAGCATATTCCGGCGCCTGCCTTGGTGGGACGGGACCACATCGTGAAGTGTCACCGCTGCGCCGCACAGAATCAACCGATTGAACCGATGGAAGGGAGCTTGATATGAAAAAGTACAAGATGCTGTTTGCCGGGGAGTCCTGGCTGACCCATAACATGGAGGTAAAGGGGTGGGACGACTTCTCGGTTGGCGGGTATGGAACGGAGATCGACCGAATCCATGCCGCGATGGACGAGTTTGCAGAGATCACCCACCTGCCCTCCCATCTGGTGGGAGAGAAATTCCCCTCTACGATGGAGGAGCTGAAGACGTATGATGTGGTGATTCTCAGCGATGTGGGGGCCAATACCCTGTTGCTCCACCCCCTGGTGTTTACCCAAAGCGTCCGTTTCCCCAACCGCCTACAGCTCCTGGCGGACTATGTAGAGCAGGGCGGCGCCCTGGGGATGATGGGAGGCTACATGACCTTCCAGGGCATCGGCGGCAAGGGCTGCTACCACGGTTCGCCCATCGAGAAGGCACTCCCGGTCGATTTTCTCCCCTATGACGACCGGCAGGAGCACCCGGAAGGCATTGATCTGAAGGTGGACCCCCAGCGCCATCCGGCACTGAAGGGGCTGCCCGAGGAATGGCCCTATCTGCTTGGCTACAACAAGGCCGTAGCCAAGCCGGGGGCACAGGTGGCGGTGGAATACCAGGGAGACCCCATCCTGTCCTTCTATGAGTACGGAAAGGGCAGAAGCTTCGCTTGGGCCTCGGACTGCGCGCCCCACTGGATGCCCCCCGCTTTCTGTGAATGGGAGTATATCCACCTGTTCTGGAAGAACATGATCGACTGGGTGGTGCAGAGATGACCGGCCGGAGAGAAGGGGCGGAACAATGAAGGTAAAGGTTGCCGCCATACAGATGTCGGCGGACATCGGAGGGCGGGAGGCAAACGTGGAGCGCGCGGAGCGGCTGCTGATTCAGGCGGCCAGGCAGGGGGCCGATCTCTGCGTGCT
>OLIH01000562.1_pt1 | contig 20376 bp, 22 predicted proteins | sample 1609721 | NCBI WGS metagenome assembly OLIH01 (sample SAMEA4350157, study PRJEB24818) | metagenome | biome: human; feature: gut; material: faeces | place: Denmark | collected 2013-09
ATTTTGGTTACATCTTGCATTATTAAGATAGCATACATTTGTTGTAATGCAAATAGTTACATCAAAGTTTTTAAAAATTGCCTCCCAGTTACTCTGAAAGGCAAATTTCTCTGTTCATGACAGCAACATCTCCAGCAGACGCAGCCATCTTTTCCGCAAAGTCGCTGATCTTCCCTGCTGAGTCCGGTCGGATCAGCTTCCGCTGGTTCCTGACCATTGTGTCACACTCTGTTTTGCTGTCCAGTATTTTTAACGCTTCCGCCAGTTCATGTTTTGATGTGTGACAGAACCTGCTCATCCCACAGCCGCTGAAGAATCTGGCGTTGTATGTTTCACATCCCGGAATGGGCGCGACATGTATCATTGGGATCCCGCATACGGCAGCTTCTGTAGACGACAGACCGCCGGGTTTTGTGACAAACAGATCCGCCGCTTTCATATACTCGGCCATATCTGATGTAAAACCTATCACCTTAACACCGGGCAGAGCCTTTCGTACCAGTTTGTCATACATTCGTTTGTTGGAACCACATATAACGACCAGTTCCGTGTCCTTGCGTCCGGCAATTTCATCGGCAAGAGTCTGAATGATTTTTTTCACTTTCCCGCCACCCATACTGCCGCCGACCGCCAGAACATATCTTTTATCCGGGTCAAGTCCCAGCCGCTTACAGGCAGCCTGTCTGTCCTCTTTTTGAGAAAAGCTTCCGCTTACAGGTATGCCCAGCGGATAGAGCTTTTCGCCGGGCAGACCGCGGGCTGTGAACACTGCTTTCAGTTTATCGGACGGGATAATGTAAGCGTCACACTCCGTTTCCTCTGTAAACGGGATGCAGGTATAGTCCGTGGCAATAAAAATAGTCTTTGGAATATGGATTCCTTTTTTCTTCATACAGGTTAATATTTCCACCGGAAATAAATGAGTTGTAATTATGATATCAAAATGTTTCCGGGTCAGGTACTCCTCCATGAGAGGAACCATACTGTAATTGGCAAAATATACAGGAGAGCGAAAAGGCAGACTTCTGTATAACTCTCCGGCGCTGTAAACTGCTCCAAATGCAGTCGGCGCTTTTTGAGCGGCTTTTATATAAAGACTGTCAATCTTTTCAGCCAGACGTCTGCTGTGCAGCATGTAGGGATTGAGCATCACCGCCCGGTGACCGCGGCTTGTGAGTTCTTCCACGATCGCAGACGCCGCAGCGTTATGTCCTCCTCCTGTCCCACATGAGAGTATGAGAGCATCCAAGCAATTTCACCTCCAGACATTTTCGTTCCTCTTTACTGGTAAACATACGTATTAATACAACGGCAGTGATAAGGAAAAATCCCCAGACTACAGCCGGATTGCTTATTTCTCTGAACATGATCACGAGAGAAAACGCATAAGAAAAGATCGTCCGGTAGAAATGGGGTGAAATCTGTAATACAGTCGAAAAACCAATAAAGAAGAACACCAGTATCCAAAATGCCTCCAGTGCAGGGACAAGTCCTGCAAGGCATCCGAATGTAACAGCGATCCCCTTGCCTCCCCGGAATCCATAAAATATCGGAAAAGTGTGTCCGATCACCGGAGCCGCTATTGCAAGAGCCGTTGTAAAAGGATCGGCTTCAACTGCATTTCCATATCGCATAAACAGATACACCGGGAAAAATCCTTTGAGCACATCAAACAGCAGTGTAAATAAGCCGCACCAGAATCCGCCGTACATAAAGGCGTTTGCCGTTCCGGGATTGTGATCGCTGCTTTGTTCAAGGATATCCCCTTTGTGGAATATTTTTGCGAAAACCAAGGCATATAACACACTTCCGGACAAATAACCCATACAGATAAATAATACTGTTCGAAGCATTTGGTATTCCCTCCTCTTTTTCACAAACTTTCCTCTTATTATGGGCTGTCATAACCGATTATGTTGACAGCTCAAATAAGGAATGTTAGTATGAATGATACTAAAGTATCATCAAGATATAATATCATAGCTTTAATAGAAATCAAGCGTTATCAAAAAGTGAAACAATATGCCCACTTCGGTTTCAAAGAAACTATTTTAAAGAATTGTTTCATTTGTATAATATATAAAATTCCTTAAAGGAGTGCTTTTTATGCGCAGATCAACAGCCACGACAGAATATCTGAAGGAATGTATGGGGACAGCTCTTTTGGATTTGATGAAAGAAAAACCCATGGAAAAAATCAGTATTGAAGAAATGACGGCTAAAGCGGATGTCGGCCGCTCCACCTATTTCCGTTACTTCAAAACAAAGGACGAAGTTCTGGTATTCAAAATATTATGCTTATGGAACCGCTTTTCAGAAAAGAGTCATATTACCGGTTACCAGGCGGATCTGAGCAGGGTTATGCATACGTTTTTCGAATTTTGCCTTAATATCCGGGACATCAACGACATCCTGTATCGTACCGGCCACCAAAAGGTGCTGCTGGATGTCTATCTGAAAACCTTAGTTTCCGGAAAACAGGAAGAAGATATCACTACTTACTATAAACAAAACGGGACCGCCTATGCTCTTTACGGTATTGTAAATGCATGGATCCTGCGCGGTTACAAAGAATCACCTGAACAAATGGTAGAGATTCTATATAATCTGTACAAAAAATAGGCTAATCAAAACACCAGCTGCACAAGCAGCATATAGCACACCGTCCCTCCTGCAATAGACAGGAGCATCTGCCGTTTCCACACATGGAGCAGGATCACAAGTATGATCGAGATCAGCTCCGGTATGCCGTGGCTTCCGGTAAAAACGCTCACATCCTTCAGACAGTAGATGACCAGCAGGCCGAACACTGCTGCCGGAAGCACTTTTCCAAGATACTGTACATATTTCGGCGTCTGCTTCCCTGCCGGGAAGATAAGAAAAGGCAGGAAACGGGTAACCGCTGTTCCAAGAACTACCATTGCAACTGTAATAATCTGTTGTGTCAAAGTCACTGTGCCTCTCCTCTCCCGGATTCACTGATTTTCATTCTGGGCTGCCCGGAACCATCTGGATCAGCACTGTTCCCGTTGTCATCATCTGCTGTCCCGCCGGCTTCAAGCGGTCTTCTCAGCAGTGACAGCACCGCAAGGATCGCCAGCATTGCCGGTATGATAAAGTTATCCGCTCCGAAAGCAATAAGGCAGATAAGTGAAATAATAAGCCCCAGAATCGAACTCGTATGATTCTTTTCTTTGAGCCACTGCTCCATAAAAATCACCACGAACATAGCCGTCATAACGAATTCCAGACCTTCCGTGTTGAAATGGATCAGCGAACCGAAGATTCCTCCAAGTGTCGCGCCTGAGAACCAGTAAAAATGGTTCAGAAGCGTAACAAAAAACATAAACCATCCCCGGTCAACATCTTCCGGAATATCCGCGGTATAGTTTATGGAAAAGCTCTCGTCACACATTCCGAAGATCAGATAAAATTTCTTGCGTCCCATGCCGCGGAACTTGTCCAGCATGGAAATCCCGTAGAACAAGTGCCTCGCATTGATCATCAGAGTCATGGCAAAAGCCTGCAGCGGATTAAATGCTCCCAGAAGCATATTGACAGTCACAAACTCTATGGATCCCGCAAATATGGTAATGCTCATCAGCATCGGATACCAGAAACTGAATCCTGAAACATTCATATAAATGCCGTATGTAATCCCAAGAAACCAGAATCCGGCAAAGATCGGTATTGTATAAGGGAATGCCGTGGTAAAAGCTTTTTTCAGCATCTTTGATCTAGTCTGCATATTTTTACCCCTCCAAAACGTCGCTTCTAATAGATTATCACTGTATTCCCGCACAATCAACCTGATATTTTTTAATCTCTTTTTCAACAGACGCCCTTTCCTTGCAAGACGGTGTATCTGCTTACCCGCACTTCCCACAGTCCGAACATCCGTTGCACGTCAGACGGTTGGAACATTCCGTACATGTAACCGGATGATAATGGGGAACGTAGAGTTCTTCCTCAGGGATGTCGTATCCCCATTCATCCGTCAGGTGGAAATGGATCTCTTTCCCTTTATAATTCAGCCCCGACCTGAACGCCTGCCGGGACTGTGTCCGCTTATCCGGAATACGGTATACCTTTTCTCCAACCGCGAAACAGGTTCCCGTCTCGATAAAATTAAACGTAATGTCATATTTTCTGCACTGGTCACTTAAGAGCTTCACCCATTCATAGCGGCACAGCCGGGAACCGTCATAGTTCTCACCGCCGCATATCACCTGTTCAATCTGCCCTGCTGCCAGATATTTTTCAATATCCACCGGACCGATCAGCGGAGCTGTCATGATTCCCTTATGCTTAAACAGGAGTTCGTACAGGATCGGGATTCTCTCATCCGCCCGCCGCTGGTTCTCGCAGGTCACATTAAAGAAGACGTTCTCCCATCCTTCTCCCCAGTCATAAGGCAGGCAGGAGGATACACGTTCCGGACGCTTTGTCAGAAGAAAAAACTTCACATCTTTTCTCTCCCGCATGACTGACCATGCCTCGTTTCTCCACGGATCCGCCTCTTCAAGAAAAAAATCCGAAGTCATGCAGACCCGGATCATCTCCCCGCTTTTTACTTTGTACTTTCCCTTCCTGTCCTTTGACAGCGGATAGCGGAAGCCGTTCTTCGTCCGGTAGATCCGGCTTCCATCCTGATCCCGCATCCGGTCAAGGAAATACATATAACAGTTTTCACACCCCTCCGAGCACTTCCTGCAGCCGTGCCACGGATTCCAGATGTCATGCATATATTCACGCTCCTTCTATCTGATTTTCTCCAGAACTTCTCCTATATCCCCATCTATACAGATTGACCGCTCCGCAATCTCTTTCGGCGCTGCCGCATCACCGTAATTAATGCACACATATGTTGTCTCCGGATTCCGGTATGCTGCCTGCCAGAACGGATACTTGATGATACCGGGTGTATTATACCCCACACCCAGCTCCAGATAAAGCGTTTTCATGCCCTGATGCCGTCTCACGAATTCTGAATACCGCTCTGAGGCAGCGTACCAGCCCTCATCCTGCACAAATGTATCGTCGGCCCGGAGGTTCATGGACATGGGTTTCCCACAATTCGGACAATGCGGCACCAGTTCGGACGGAATACGCATATCCTTCTGCTGCTCCACCATCTGCCTGACCACGTCTTCGTTATCCCATGTCTTCTGGCAGCACGGTTCCGAGCACTGGAACAGTCCGTAATCTCCCTGCGTATAGAAAAGCCTTTTCTTGTCAAATCCTGCTTTCTGGAAACAGTGGTCTACATTGGTCGTCAGGACGAAATATTCTTTATCCTTTACAAGTTCAAACAGCTCGTCATATACCGGTTTCGGGGCGTCTGCATAACGGTTGATCCAGATATAGCGGCTCCAGTACGCCCAGTGTTCTTCCAGCGTATCATAAGGATAAAATCCGCCGGAATACATATCCTGAAAGCCGTATTTTTCTTTAAAGTCCCTGAAATATTTCTGAAAACGTTCACCGTCATATACAAAACCTGCCGACGTGGAAAGTCCTGCTCCCGCACCGACGAGTACAACGTCCGCCTCCTCAAGAACCTCTTTCAGGCGGGCAATCTTATCGTTATATGTCTCTGTTTTTTTCTGCGTAAACAGCCCGGAAAACATTATTGCTTTCCTCCTCTCAGGATTTTTCCCAGATCATCCATCACATCCGCCAGCGTGATAGCCTTTAATTCCCGCTCCATCGCTTCCTGCACCCGGATCAGCTTGTCATCCAGTATATTGTGGATATTTCTCCCTACCGGACAGTCCGGATTCGGGTTCTCATGGAAATGAAACAGCGTATTCTCCTCTATGCATTCCACAGCCTGGTAGACATCCAGAAACGTGATCTTCTCCGGCGGCTGTATGATGGCCGCCCCGCCTGTTCCTCTCTTTACCTCGATCAGTCCCGCGTCTTTCAGCTGGGACAGGATCCGGCGGATGATGACCGGATTCACATTGATACTGGAAGCAAGAAAATCACTGGTTATCTTATACTCCTCTTTAAACGTCTCCATACATGTCAGCATATGGATCGCAATGGTAAATCTGCTCGATATCTGCATAAAACTCTATCTCCTTCCCGTAATCATCTGCAGCTGTATGCCATGTTATCTCAGTTCGTTCTCATACAGTTCTTTATCTATATCTTTGAATACATTAAAAATAACTCTGTCAAACTCTCCGCTGTGCTCATTTAAGAATTCCGTCACAGTCTCCACCGCGATCTTCGCCGCCTCATCATTTGGAAAATGGAATTCTCCTGTGCTGATGCAGCAGAATGCCACGGAGCGGATCTTATGTTCCACACAGCTTTTCAATACATTCAGATAACAGTTCTTTAAGTCATTCCTCAACTTCTGATCCAGATATCCTCTCACTATCGGACCAACTGTATGGATGACATATTCTGCGGGAAGATTATAGCCTTCTGTCAGGACTGCCTGCCCTGTGGGTTCCTCATAACGGCGGCCATACTGCATCCGCTTCCGATTCATATAATGACTGCACGCTTCGCGCAGTTCAATTCCCGCCGCGCTGTGGATGGCATTGTCAATGCATCCGTGACATGGCACGAAGCACCCCAGCATCCGGGAGTTCGCCGCATTGACGATGGCGCCCACATGCAGTCTGGTGATATCTCCCTGCCAGACGGAAATCTTATCTGCATGTGGATGACTGCTTCCGTATTGTTCCGCCGCTGCAGGTATATCCTTAAGCTCTACAATGCCTTTCTCTTTCGCCTCTTCGGCAAGGAATTCATCCTGAACCCGCACCACATCTTCATCCATCGCTCCCGGCATGCGGATATTCATAAGAGACCGGAGATATTTCCGTTTCTCGTCATAGTCCTCCCCGGTTTCCAGATCTCTGTACTGAACGGAATCCTCCTTGAACTCATGGAGAAGATAGTCAAGTCTCTCCTCCTGTTTCGTGCGGGATCGATCTGCTGTTTTTTCTGTTTCTTCCCTGTCTGATACCCGAATTGACATATTATATTCTGCCTCCTGTCTTCCGGCTGACAGCCGCCTGCACGCAGCCTTCCCGAACAGCTGTCCGCCGGCATTATTGTAATATCAATCATTACATCTTGCATTGTCAGAATATCACCTTGATGTTGTAATGTCAATAGTTACATAACGCCTTTTCCAGATTTAAATTCTAGTTCAATAATTTATTCCCTTTCTCGCAGATTTCATAGATCTCATCGTACTTTTCTTTGATCAGCGGCGTTATCTTCTCTGTCTGCTTTCTGACGCCTGCTTTATACAGGAAATACGGAAGGATCCACCCGAGGAATCCCGGTATCGCCAGAATAATGCATAACAGGATCTGGGGCGGCTGTACCGTCACTGCAAATGTCGCTCCCGCCATAAATGCCGTTCCAAGATTAGAATCTGAAAATATGACCGTCTGCTCATAACAGCGCCATCGCCACCGTACCGCCGGTGAGCAGTGCAAGCCCCAGCGCCTCTTTCTTCCCCAGTTTCTCGCCAAACACAAAATATGAGAACACAACTGTCACCAATACACTCAGCTTATCGACAGGCGCCACAATGCTCGCAGGTCCCTCCTGAAGCGCACGATAATAGCACAGCCATGATGCTCCTGTCGCGACGCCGGACAGGCAGATGAATCCCATCTCTTTTTTCCCGATCTGCGTGACTTCCCGCTGTTTTCCGGTGACAAATACCATCCCCCACGCCATGACGAGCACAACGCACGTGCGGATGGCTGTTCCCAGATTAGACTCCACTCCGGAAATGCCGATCTTTCCCAAAATTGCTGTCAGGCTGGCAAAGAAAGCCGAACCCGCCGCATAGAGCAGCCACCCGCCTTTTCCGGTGTTCTTCGTCTCTTCCACATCCTTTCTCTCGATCATCAGCATGATCCCTGCTGCAATAACAATGACAGCCACTGCTTTCGGGAAAGAGATTCCCTCATGCAGAAAGATCAGCGCCAGTATGATCGTAAGGACCGTGCTTGATTTATCGATGGGCACGACTTTATTGACATCTCCCGTCTGAAGCGCCTTGAAATAACACAGCCAGGATGCTCCCGTGGCAGCTCCCGACAGGATCAGAAACAGGAACGTATATCCGCTGATCGAAGTAATCTGGTCAAAGGAGCCCGATATGAGCACCATGATCCACGAAAAGATAAGGACTACCACCGTGCGCACTGCCGTCGCCACGGTAGAGTCCGTTTTCCTTATCCCGCATTTTGCCAGAATCGAAGTCACTCCGGCAAAAAATGCAGAGCCTATAGCATAGAAAAGCCACATATTCCATTTCCTCCCATCCCGTTTATTCTCAGACTAACTGTTCCCTGTTGTGTGTAAGCCATTCCTCTGCCATTGCCTTGGCGGGCATTGTATTTCCATATTCAAGCACATACCGCATACATTCTTCTGCTCTCTTCCGGTCTCCGAGATTATCATAGCACTGACCGAGAAGTTGGAATCTGATCACATTGCTATAAGCTGTCTTCACCTTATAACCTTTCAGGACATCTACCGCCTGTTTATACTGATGTTCAAGAAACAGTTTCTCTGCGCCAAAATTTCTGTTCTTTTTGAATGACCTGCCGGCCCGGTTATATAATTCGTTATACCGGTCTGTATCCTGCTGCTGAAATGCTTCCACAAGATCTAGATTTAATACAGTGTTTTTATAAATTCCGGCTTTCCTCTTTCCAATCCACCCTGTATTCAGGTAGTGTCTGCTTTCTTCTAATTGTGCATTTACCATCAATGCCAATGCATATCTCTGCTGCATTAACTGGAATACAGACTTTTGATATCCTTTAAGCCGAAGCTCTTTCCCATAAGATACGCCATAACTTATGACCTCAAGATACTGTTTCGGGTCACATTGCTGCTGCAGAATATCGTCAAATTCCTTGAAACTTTTCAGGATTTTATAACAGACCATAAATAGAGTGAGAAAAATTGCAGCACCCCCGCACAGTACGAGCAGATAAGGGCGCGTGCTTATCCAGCCAGGCTCCCACACCTCAAAGAACAAAAGAGTTTCTCTATGTGAAAAGGGATTTCCGAAAAAAATGCTCACAATTATCATCATCAAAAAATAAAAAACAACTGCGGATAAAGCATTTTTTATTAGCCCGCCTTTCCACTTTTTATATAACTTTATTATCTTTTCTTCCATAAGTGTGTTTTCATCCATTTCCTTCATCCTCCTGCAGCCGGCTCCGGTTTCTGCACAAAGCTCGATCTTGGTATTGTGAAATATCATTTCGAGATTGGCGCGGGACCTGATCACTTTAAATGGGCGTAACCAATGCCCTGGCAAAAATCCGCAGGATCAGGCTGCCTGTCGAAAGAATGACAGTATAACACTCTGATCCTGCGGATCTTTATGTATATCATCTTATTATTCGAAAATACCTTTAAGTACGTTCACACATCCTTCGATCCCCAGTTTTGCAGAATCGAGAACTACATCATAGTTTTTCAGGTCTTTCCAGTCATTTCCTGTATTAGCACGGAAGTATCCCGCTCTCTTCTTATTATAGAATCTGCGGGTCGACTCCACTTCCTCCGGGGCGATTCCGTAGTCTTTCGTGATCCGGTTCTTTACCTCTTCCTCATCCTCAGAATGAATAAATACTTTTATAACACCCTTCTGATTTTTCAATGCATCACAGGCACAGTGGCCAAGGAAAATCGCCGGTCCCTCCATAGCAAGACGGCGGATCTCCAACTGCTCATCGAGGAAAACTTTCCCCTCTGTGGTCAGCATATTAGGGTCACCTGTCTGTACACGGCTCATAACAAACATACCGTAAATGAGACTTCCGGTAGCCTTTTCCTCATACTGATTGATCCTCTCGACCGGGATTCCCTGCTTCTTTGCTACCGCTTCAAGAATCTCATGTCCATAGCACGGCACGCCGCTGATCTCTGACAGTCTTCGTGCAATTTTAGTTCCTCCGCTTCCATATTCTCTTTCAATTGTTATATAACGAAATTTCATTTTCATACCTCCAGTAGTCATTTTAAATATTTCACACGAGTGTATTAATATTCGCCCGTTGATTGTTTTTTTCTATGGTATTATAATAATAAAAATACGTTTTGACTACAATGGCCACATATTTTACGATGTGGTTTAATACACATTTTATAAAATATGAGTATTAATTCTCGGCCAATTTATTACTACAAGGAGAAAAAATGGACCGCACACCCAAGCAGGACCTGCGATTTATAAAAAACGAAAACCTGATACAAAAAACATTCCGGGAGATGATATCGGAAAATGAATATTCCAGGATCTCGATCAAACAGCTTACAGAGAGAGCCCAGATTAATCGAAAAACATTTTATCTGCATTATCCGTCTCTGGATCATCTGGTCATCGCCTGTCAGTTCAAACTCATGGAGCCTACTCTGCAGATGATCACCAGGACAGTCTTTCCGGACGATGCGGAGAAGATCATCCAGCACAGCTTTCAGTTTATGGCCGCTCTCGATCCTGTCGATAAAAAAATCCTTTCGATCAAAGGCAAGATCCCTGATGCTAAAAGTCCTTCAGATCTGATCCGCGAATGTTTTTTCGAAAAGTACCACAGTTTCCCGGAATATAATCATTTTGAAAGCAATCTTATCATCACATATTTCTCCGTCTGTCTCGGCGTAATATACCGTCAATGGGAAGTAGACGGACAGCGGATTCCCATAGAGGAGATGATCCCGCTTGCCACCCGTCTGATCCTGCACGGGCTGGACGGTACCGGACTGACTGAAAGGAAGACTCAGGAGACTGCCTGTTCGGACGGATCTGAAGTCTGTCCTTGAAATTTTCACACTTAACATGTTATACTTTTAATCAGTAATTAAAAAACAGAGGGAATGGGCCCGCCATCGGTGTGTCCATTCCCTTTTTCATTTTAGAGGAGGCAGTGTGTATGGCGTTAGGTCTTTTATTATGTTCATCGGTAATCGTTTTGTGTATTCTTACAAATCGTTTTCTGAAACGTTTCGGTATCCCCGCAGTTCTCATATTCATCGCTCTGGGAATGCTGTTCGGGAGTGAAGGAATCGTAAAAATACCCTTTGATAATTACAAAATGGCCGAGACTATATGCTGTACTGCCTTAGTCTTTATCATGTTCTACGGAGGATTCGGAACCTCTTTTAAAGAAGCTCGCCCAATTCTCCCGCAATCAGTTCTTCTCGCCACCGGCGGAGTTCTCATTACCGCCGGAGTGACCGGGCTGTTTTGTCACTACATAGTAGGAATGAACCTTCAGGAAAGCCTCCTTGTCGGCGCTGTCTTAAGCTCCACCGATGCTGCTTCCGTCTTTTCAATCCTTCGTTCTAAAAAGCTCAACCTGAAGGAAGGAACGGCTTCTCTGTTGGAGGTGGAGAGCGGAAGCAATGATCCTTTTGCTTACATGCTGACGATCATTATCCTTGGCTGGATGGCAGGCAGCGGTGAAAATATCCTGCTGCTCGTTGTGAAAGAAATCGGCTTCGGCTTAATTTTCGGCGGCATACTTGGCTGGGCTGCCGTAAAGATTCTGAAGAAAACTGATCTGGAAACAGGAGGGATCAGCACGATCCTGATGATCGCTTTCGTCATGTTTTCTTATGCCGCTCCCGTCCTTGCAGGGGGCAATGGTTATCTGAGCGTATATCTTTTCGGATTTATCGTGGGGAATGCCCGCTACAAGACGAAGATCCCGCTGATCCAGTTTTTTGACAGTATTGACCGTCTGGCTCAGATGCTTATCTTTTTCCTGCTGGGACTTCTTGTCTTCCCTTCCACGCTGCTGCCGATCCTTGGAACTGCTTTTCTCATATTCCTGGGACTTACTTTTATCGCAAGACCGGTGGCGGTATTCCTGCTGATGACGCCGTTCCGCGCCTCGTGGCGCCAGCAGGCGCTGACCGCATTCTCCGGTCTCAGAGGCGCCGCATCCGCTGTATTTGCCATTATCGCCGTAGTCAGTCCGGGATACAGCGGATACGATGTATACAATATCGTCTTCTGCGTCGCCGTTATCTCTGTGGCATTTCAGGGTCTTCTTCTTCCTTTTGTCGCAGAAAAGCTGGATATGATAGATGACAGCCAGAATGTCATGAAAACTTTCAGCGATTATCAGGATGAACAGGATATACAGCTCATTCAGATCCGGCGGGAAGACGGCAATACCGTGATTCCGAGAGGTGATACAATAATCCAGCAGGGCGATGTGCTTGTAATGAACTCCGGCAGCTGATTGCGCTGTCCGTCCACCTCCCCTGCTTTCATCGAAGGCGGTATCCCGGATATTCTATTTTAAATAAATATCTACTATACAATCCAGCGGGATCTGCATCCCGTCCTCCAGGACAAGCTGCCCTGCATCGGAATTAATCCGGCGGATTCTGCCCCCGGCAGTATGATATGCCCCGCCGGATTTCTTCTCATCCGGGACAAAGTAAGTGATCACCACTCCCGGCTTCTCGCCCGGAAGCCCGCAGGCGAGCTGAATTTTATAATCCAGAATCTCCTTTTCGTCTTCCGACAGTTCCGGTTTCGCATCAGTCTGTCTCGCTGTCTCTTTTATCACGTCCCCGTATCCGGTCAGCGCGGCAAAAGGAGCAAACTGCGCTGCCCTGTCAGATACCGGCATATGGGGATGGACAGTAGATACATGATGCGGAAGATGAATGATGTCTTCATAACTATTTTCTTTATCCTGAACCTTCATTCCCCATGACCTCCGATCTGAATTTTTATGCTTTATGTCCTCCGATCTGGCTGTTCCTGTCTCTGGCGGTCGCCCCTTCTTCCAGATTCATCCCCTTTAAGATCGCATTCTTACCGAACTTTTTCTTGATCTCCAGCACCGCTTTCTGCATCCTTTTCTCCCGTGCCAGCTCCGCCTCCTGCTTCTCCTGTTCTTTCTGAAGGGCAGCATAATCTGTAAAAAGATCCATCTGTTCGAACTTCATTTTATTCTGCGCCTCTCCTTCCGGAATGACATGTGTTGCAGCCATACTCAGTCTCCGCACCAGAAGCTTTTTATCTACAATACGGTCAAAGAGTTCTGTGACCGCCTGTATAACCTGCCGTGTCGAAGAAGTATACTGTTTCAGATTGACCGTACCATGCGCATGCTTCGGTATCTTTCTTCCGTATCGGTCTGTCTTCACTTCTCCGCTGTATTTCTTCCGCAGGTCAGGATTCTTCAGATTGTTAATATCGTATCCCACTGTCAGAACGATCTGATCAGTCACCAGCCCTTTGTCCACAAGATCCAGCGCAAGCATATCCGCCATCTCACGCGCTGCCAGCCTTGCTTTTTCAAACGGATACGGACACTGCAGCACCTGACCGGAACCGACACTGCTGCTCTGCGGCTTATATGCCTTAATGTCTGCGATCGTACACGGCTCCCAGCCCCATGCATGATCGATCAGCAGTTCTGCGTTGACGCCAAACATATTGTATAAAAGATCTTCATTATAATAATCCGTCGGTTTTCCCAGTGAGCAGCGCGCGATATCCCCCATGGTAAAAAGTCCGCGTTCTTCCAGTTTCCTGGCATAGCCTCTCCCGACTCTCCAGAAATCCGTGAGCGGCCGGTGAGACCACAGCAGTCTCCGGTAGGACATCTCATCCAATTCGGCGATACGCACGCCGTTCTCATCCGGCGGAATATGCTTTGCCTCAATATCCATAGCGACTTTACTGAGATACAGGTTTGGCCCGATTCCTGCCGTGGCAGTGATGCCGACCGTATCGAGCACATCACGGATCATCTCCATGGCCAGTTCCCGCGCAGTCATCTGGTATGTCCTCAGATAGGATGACGCGTCAATAAATACCTCATCGATGGAATAGACGTGGATATCTTCCGGCGCAATGTACTTCAAATAAACCTCATAAATCTCGCCGCTGATCTTCATATACCGCGCCATCTGAGGCGGAGCGACTACGTAATCCAGGGCAAGTGAAGGATCTTTCTCCAGTTCAGGCGCCTGGCAGGAAGATCCCGTAAACTTATGTCCCGGAGCGTTCTGTCTCCGCCGTGCATTGACTTCTCCGACCTTCTGTACCACTTCAAACAGTCTCGGTCTTCCCGCGATACCGCATGCCTTAAGAGACGGGGAAACAGCAAGACAGATTGTCTTCTCCGTCCGGCTCTTATCCGCCACTACCAGATTCGTAGTCATCGGATCAAGTCCACGTTCCATACACTCCACGGAAGCATAGAATGATTTCAAGTCAATCGCAATGTAAGTTCTTTCATCCATTCATTCCGCCTCCCTATATGATTTAAATCTCTACGTTATAGAAAGAATAACACAATTTTTCATTTCGAACAAGTGTTCTTTTTATGTTATATGATGTTGCTCTTTCCGTGGACTGAGATTATAATACATATGCTGATCAATTCTGTCAGAAAAAAATCACAGAATTGTAACTTAAAGAGAGGTATTTTATGGAAACAGTACGTCAGACAAGAAATGAAATTACAGAAGGAGTCATCTGGAAGCAGCTTCTGCTGTTCTTCTTTCCTATCCTGCTGGGCACTTTCTTCCAGCAGCTTTATAATACGATAGACAGTGTGATCGTGGGACAGTTTGTGGGTAAAGAAGCACTTGCCAGCGTAGGCGGTTCTTCCGCGCAGATCGTCTCTCTTGTGGTCGGCTTCTTTACCGGTCTTTCTTCGGGTGCGGCGGTAACTATCGCCCAGTTCACAGGCGCAAAAAAAGAAGAGACCGCAAACGCAGGTCTCCACAATGCATATGCTATCGCTGCAGCCGGCGGGATCGCACTTACATTTATCGGGATACTGGCAGCACCGTTCATGCTCCGGCTCATGAATGCACCGGCTCAGATCATGGATGGTTCCCTGATTTACCTGAGAATCTATTTCGCAGGCATACTTTTTGTACTCGTCTATAACATGGGATCCGCCATCCTGCGCGCGGCCGGAGATTCCAAAAGCCCTCTGTATATCCTGATCATCTGCTGTGTGATCAATATTGTTCTGGATACGGTTTTTGTACTCCTTTTCCACATGGGAGTCGCAGGAGCCGCCATTGCCACTCTGATCGCCCAGGCTGTCAGCGCTGTTCTTGTCACGCTCAAGCTGATGCGCTCCGGAGGACTGCTCCGTCTTTCTCTGCGAAAGATCCGCTTCCATGGCACGCTCCTGAAAATGCAGCTGAAACTGGGGCTGCCCACCGGCTTTGAATCCATTCTGTTTGCAATTACAAATATCGCTATTCAGGCCGCTATCAATACATTTGGCACGGATACCACTGCCGCATGGTCCGCATACGGCAAGCTGGATGCCATTTTCTGGATGGTCAGCACCGCGTTCGGTATCTCCATCACTACATTTGTGGGACAGAACTACGGCGCAGGCAAAATGGACCGCGTACGCAGGAGCACCCGTGTCTGCCTCTGCATGGATCTGGTCGTATCCTTTGTCCTGGTTGCCGTACTGATCGGTGCGAGAACCATCCTGTTCCGGCTCTTTACTACAGATGACGCTGTCGTTCAGATCGGCGCTGATATGCTTCTTTTTATCACGCCATGGTATATCGTCTATGTATTTATTGAAATACTCGGCGGCTCTCTGAGGGGCCGCGGAAATGTAATCGTCCCTGTAGTCATCACACTTCTCGGCGTCTGTGTTCTGCGCATCATCTGGCTGGCAGGCGTGCTGAAGATCTCACCGACGATCCACTCGATCATTTTCAGCTATCCCGTGACATGGGTAATCACTGCACTTGCATTTATCGGATATTATCTGTTGAAAAGCAGAAGGCAGCCGGCATAATATCTTTCAAGCCGTACTGAGTTGTTTTGTATATTTTATCATCTCATGGATGACATAGACCGATACAAGGAGCTCCGTGATCGGCATTGCAAACCAGATCGCATTTCCGCTGATTACCGCCGGAAGCAGATAAATCAGAATACCGCTGATTACCAGCCCTCTCGCCACCGAGGCGATAAATGCTGTCTTCGGCTTTATCAGCGCCTGAAAATAATACGTCGAGAAAATATTAAGCGGCAGGAGCAGGAAAGAGAATCCATAGCACCGGAAGATTGCCGGCGCAATCTCAAGGACTTCAGCTGTAGGCGACATGAACAGCCTGATAAATACATTCGGAATAAGTATGCTCAGCGCTGTCCAGAAGATACTGAATACTGCCACAGTACCCAGTGCGTATTTCAGTGTCTCACGTATCCTCTTCCCCTGCCCGGCGCCGAAGTTTGTGGAGATGACCGGCTGGGATGCCTGCCCCACACTGTAAGCGCAGCACTGTACAAAAGTGCTGATATTGACAATAACTCCATAGACCGATAATGCATTCGTGCCGAGATATACCATAATCTGGCGGTTGAATAAAATGGTCAGTATTCCCATCGCCACATCAATAAAAAACGTAGAAAATCCCGTCGTCATAATCTTCCTTAATTTTTGCAGCATGCCTTCCGGTTTTACAAGACGGAGTGTATTTTTCTTCGTGAAGAAATGGAACAGCATGACAAGGAAACTGATCGTGGAGCCGATCGCTGTCGCAAGCCCTGCCCCAAAGGCGCCCATATCACATGTAAACACGAAGAAATAGTCTCCGAAAATATTAAAAATACCGCCGGCAAGCACTGCTCCTGTCGCCAGCGCCGGATTCCTGTCATTTCTTAAGTACGCCGCAAGCATCTGGTTGAACAGGAAAAACGGGATCGCAAATTTGATCGGAAGCACATACTCTCTTGCCAGAGTGAGCGTATTGCCCTGCGCGCCGAATATAGTCAACAATTCCCTGTCAAATAAGATAATGATAATCCAGATGATCGCGGCAAGAATGACAGAGCCGATCACAGACACAGTAAAGTATTCATTGGACTTCTTAACATTCCCGTCACCCTTTCCTCTGATCATACTGAACAGAACCGACCCGCCGATTCCCATCAGGAGCCCTAAACTATAGATAATGTTCCATACCGGAGCCACAACTGCCAGCGCCGCAGATCCTTCCGGCCCGTGATACTGCCCCACCATCGCCATATCCACAATAGAATAGATGGAAGTGATCAGTGCACTTCCGAATGCCGCCGTCAGATATTTAAAATAGATTGTTTTGATCCTCCCGCTAAGAAAATCCATTTTTCATCCTCCTGTAATGATCTTTGTTTTATTTAATAAGAAATGAAGTTCCCTATCAAAAAACCGGATAAGGAATAAGTATTTCAACTTATCTCTTATCCGGTTCATCATTTCCGCTGAATGATTTCCCTCCGAGCAAGGTGTAGTCTAACATAGGATTTTCTCTGTGTCAAATCCAGACTTTCATTCATATATTTTTTCGCTTTACAATTTTCAATTCATACCCCAGCGCATTTAAGATATTGCAAAAACATCTCAAAGACGGACTGTTTTCTTTCTTCTCAATCCGCGAAATTACCTGCTGTCTACTCCCTGTCATTTCTGCCAGATCACTCTGAGTTATTCTCTCTGCTTTCCGCAGCACTGTCATCTCTTCTATTAAACGATACTCCTCTCTGCTGTCATCCCATACTTTTTTAAACTCCGGATTCTCTCGCTTTTTCTTCTCTATAGTCTTACCAACATTAACCTTTGTAAAGGGCATAACTATACCTCCACACTAAATAAATACTTTTCCTAACTATGTTTAATATTTATCCATCTCCAGCGCTTTTCTGGCATATTTGATAAACTTCTCCGCCGCGATCCCAAACGGCTGCTGCCGTTTCCACGCTAGCGCGCACGTTCCTGTAAGCTCAGGTTTTAACGGACGGTATGTCAGCCTAGACTGATCCCAGAAATCAACGGAACCGCACGTGTTAATGGAATATGCCAGCTGCTGATTTGACATGACCGCGCTGCTGGAAGGCAGATTGCTTGTAAACAGCACCTGTATCTTGTCATAATACTCTCCGAACCAGTTGGCTATCTCGCTTTGTATATTCGCCCTCCTCGGCATGATCAGAGGTACTCCGACCAGATCTTCCGGTGTGATATACTCTTTTGCCGCAAGGGGAGCATCCGGATGCATGGTGACCACACATCGCTCCAGTCCCGCCAGACGGATAAAATCATATTTCTCCAGATCCACCGGCTCCAGCAGAAGTCCGATATCCGTCAGTCCCCGATCCATCCGTTCGGTCACCAGATCTGCCGTTGCCGTATACAGATCAAACGTCACAAGAGGATATTTTTCGTGGAATGAGCGGATCAGCTCCGGAAGTCTCTGCACAGCTCGCAGGTCTCCGCAGCCGATGGCGACAACGCCTTCCACCTGCTCCTCCTGCTCGGTCAGTTCCCTCTCTGTCTTATCGACCAGTTCCAGTATCTCTTCTGCCCTGCGCCGGAGCAGAAGTCCTTCGTTTGTAAGCGTTACTTTTCTTGTCCCGCGTACGAGTAGCTTTACCCCCATCTGTTCCTCCAGCTGGGATAGCTGCCGGCTCAGTGTGGGCTGCGTGATATGCAGCACTTCCGCCGCCCGTGTGATGCTCTCCTCTCTTGCCACAGCCAGAAAATATCTCAGTACTCTTATCTCCATCGTTTGACCTCCTCATTAACGCCGGACAGATTTCAGATCTTACACCTGATTACACAACACTTTTATTTTACTACATATTTTATAACAAGCAAACCGGAAACAGGAGCCTTTCCTCCTCTTCGAAAGAAATGACTCCTGTCTGCTTAAACGTTACATCAACTAAATTTGATTCTGTATATTAAATTTGCAAATTTTATCAGCGGTAAGACTTCTCATAGATTGCGGCACATTCTTCATCTGTCATCTGTACCGGATCCGACATGAACAGTCCTCCCATTGTAGCGCGTGCGTTCTTCGCCAGCGTCATACACTCCTCTTTCTGAATGCCGTAATCGGACATCTTCAGATCAGCCACGCCACACGCTTCCTGAAGCTCTACAAGTGCTGTCACAAAGTCCATCGGGTCTTTTGCGTCAGTCTTGCCCAGAGCCTGCGCCATGCGGATAAACCGCTCGTCACAGCAGTGCTTGTTTACAAAATGTGTATAGTACTCTTTCGAGATCATGATAAGTCCTGCGCCGTGAGGCAGCTCCTGATGATATGCGCTCATGGCGTGTTCCATCGCGTGCTCGCTTGTACAGGATCCGACTACCATAGAATACCCTGACATCGTGTTCGCAAATGCAACATGCTCCCGGGCTTCCATATCACTGCCGTCTTTTACCGCACGGGCAAGGTATTTCCCGATATTCTCGATTGCCGCCAGCTGTACCATATCGCCCATCAGGCTTGTCACGCCGGACATGTATCCTTCTGTGGAGTGGAATAGAGCGTCAAACCCCTGATATGCCGTAAACTTCGGCGGAACTGTCGCCATCAGCTCGGGATCTACCACTGCGATCACAGGGAAAAGACTGTCCATACCGCCGCAGCTGATCTTCTCATTTGTCTCTGGATTCGTCACCACGCCCCACTGGTCAACCTCAGAACCTGTTCCGGCTGTCGTGGTGATCGCAATGATCGGAAGAGTCGGGTTTACAAGGGGCTTCATCTTACCTGTTGCTCCTGCCACATAATCCCACAGATCTCCCGGCTGGAGCGCATACATTGCCATAATCTTCGCCGCGTCCATGACGGAGCCTCCGCCCAACGCCACAACAAAGTCACAGCCGTTGTCACGGGCGAATCTTCCGCCCTCCTCTACTACAGATTTCAGCGGATTCGCTCCGACTTTATCAAACAATACCGTCTCCACTCCTGCCTGATGCAGCTCGTTCATGGTGCGGTCCAGAGCTCCGTTTTCTCTTGTTGATTTACCATTTGAAATAACTACCATTGCTTTCTTTCCCGGCATCGCCTGCTCATGAAGATGGTTAAGCTGTCCTGCGCCGAAAAGTACTCTCGTAGGGTTAAAAAAGTTATACATTGTCGTCTACCTCCTGTAATAAATTTTTATCTTTTCTATCCGATCACCCGGAACTCTTTCCATTTTCCTCTTCGGAAACGGATCCAGAAAAATGCAGCCCTGATCATCCAGTCCAGACACATGGCAAATGCGATACCGATTACGCCCAGATCCAGACAGACGCCGAACAGGATTGAAAATACAACTCTGCACCCGATCGTGGAAAAGATACTTACATACATGGTGTATTTCACATCCCCTGCCGCCCGCAGGCCGTTTGAGAGGGCGCCCGAGAGCGGATAGAACAAAGCATTAAAAATGTTGTGTATGATGACCAGTATCACGACCAGCCGCGCCGCCTCATCGGAAATCGCATAGCCCCGGAGAACCAAAGGCGCCGCCAGCAGGATCAGGCCGTTCCACAGGATTGATGCAAGAAATGTGATCCGAAGGAGCTTGCG
>OLIH01000565.1_pt1 | contig 20335 bp, 17 predicted proteins | sample 1609721 | NCBI WGS metagenome assembly OLIH01 (sample SAMEA4350157, study PRJEB24818) | metagenome | biome: human; feature: gut; material: faeces | place: Denmark | collected 2013-09
CTCCGGATGCCTTTGCGCGTGCCTTGTCTGAGCATCCCGCCGCCTGAGTGTGATACGACAAGATATCCTGCGTTTCTTTCTGTTTTTTCTTCATTTTTACTGTCCACGAAACCGGGAAGGGCACACTAGCATCATCGAAAGCCCTATCAGGCCCATAAATAAATCTTTCTTTCTGATGTGCATTTTCTTTCCTCTTTTCTTTTTTACAATCAATCTTATAAACGGCGGCCGTCCGCCTGTTCCGCCACCGCTTACTCCTTTATGCCGCGGCACAGCGGAATCAGACACAGAAGCAGAACGATTCCTGCAAAGCCAACCGCGACGCCCGGCACCAGCATGCCCCAAAGCATGGTCATGCACATACCCGTTCCCAGTGCAAGTGTGCCCGCCATCCCAATCAAGCCCCGAATCAGGCTACGCCCACTGAAATGCCGCACGGCCGGCTTGCCTGACATAATACGATGCAACACCCACGCCCACAGCAGCACGGCTATCCCTGCCGCCCCGGTCCATACTCCCTGTACTGCAGCGCCCCACTCCGGCAGCAGGCACATGCACATTCCCAGTGCAAAAAGGCCTGCGCCCGGCACACACAGAAACATCGTGATCAAATCTCTCTTTTTCATATCCATATCGTCCTTCCGGCAAAATTCATGAGCTTTCGCTCACGTTCTGCACATGATTTTACAGTGTGTATGTTCGGGAAATATTCAAAAATTGTTTTTGAAATATTAAACAGCAAAACAGAAGGGCATCTTCCTGAAAGAAGATGCCCTGCAAAAAATATGCTGCTGTGCTTTACTCGTCCGCTGTTGCCTTTGTCTGAGCCTGTTCGGCGGACAGACGGTTGATCGCACAGAAGTAATCGCAGAATTCGGCTGCGGTTTCACCCTGGTCTGTACCATCCATAACGCCGCACATATCCAGCAATATCCGCTGCATAACACGGCTGGAGAAATATTTGAAGACCACCTTTCCCCAGCGCGGTACAAACTCTTCCTGTTCAAAATAATTCCAGTATGGCAACATACTGCCGGACGGCAGATAAAGCTTGTATCTGTCGTGCGCCCTGATCATACCCTCCCGGCAGTAAGCGCCCCAAAAATCGTCCCGCACCATGAAAGCTCCCAAAATACGGCGTTCCTTCTCTTCACAGCCCGTCTCCAGAGTTGTCAGCAGACACGCCGAATTCGGCTTGAGCCTGCTGGGGATACGCGGCCTGTCCTTGGAGTAGCCGCTCAAATAGAAGCCTGTGGATACCGCGTCGGCTTCTGCCGCCGCTTTGGCTTCCTTCCACGGGATGTCAAAAGCCGCCTGCGAATACGGCGTAACTTTCATGGAGCGTATTTTCCCGAGCCGCTCCTGCCGTTCCAGTTCCTTTTGTCTTTCCGCACGTTCCGCCCGCAGCCTTCGTTCATATCCTGCCCGTATCTCATTTTGCTTTCCTGCGTCCTTCAGGGTCAGAAAGCGGGAAAATGCGTCCGGATACTGAAACCGTTTTTCCCCCTGGGCAAAGTCTATCGTAATGATATTCCCCGAAAGACCGGTTATCACGCCCGTTCCAAAAGCGTTGTGCCTGACCGGTTGTCCCAGCAACTGCATTGTTCTCCTCCCTTGCTGATATAAAAAGCCATCCCGCAGCCGTAATGCCGCACATCCGTGTTATTCCTCTGTTTGCTTTGCCGCGCGGGACGGGCCGCGCGTTTTATCGCTGATGCGAAGAACGATCTCCGTTTTGTCTGCTTGCAGATCCAATTTCCCGCTGTTGAGTTCCGGGATATCTCCGACCGTCAGCACCGTACCGCAGGGCATTCCCTCAACATCCACCGTTATCGTATCAATCATATCTTCCGGCAGGGACGCATATGGGATCTCCATAAGCATCCTTTCCAGTGCATCCGTCACCTTTTCCGTATTTGTCAAAAAAATATGGATGACACTGTTCACTTTTTGATCCGCCTGCAGAGCTTGAAAGCTGAGATGCAGAATATCATTGTTCAGCAGATTTACCGCCTTTTCCTTGATCTGCACCGGTATCTGCTGTCCGTCAAGCACAATTTTCAGCTTGCTTCCTTCCCGCTTCTGCTCCACCAGCCTGCGCGCGTCGGCTTCCTCAAGCTGGAGCGCCAGCGCTTCGCGCAAAGGGCCGCCGAAAACACTTCCCGGAACAAGCCCCAGCCGTCTCAGCTTTTTTGCTTTCACGGCAAAATCTCTTTTTTCCACTGTGATCATGTCCATCGTGTTGTTCCTCCCAATCAGATTTTATATATTTAACCGGTATACAGTGCATACCGGCCGTCGGCTGTTTTTGGATGGATAATAAAAAAAGAAGAGCTTCTTCATATGGCACCACGCGGCGCAATACTAAAAGCCCTTCTTGATAAGACGGTTCTTTTCCTATTCGTTTTATATAGTATAGCACAGACCAAATACAAATGCAACCATAGTTCCGTTTATACGGCTCCTCCCGCACGCGATCAGAGCCTTGTATCCCACATACCGCAAAATGCGTCCACCGGGCTGTTTCCTTTGAATTCCGATTTTCCTGTAATCTTTTCCACAGCCTGCCGGATCGCTTCACGGGAGCCGTTGTAGGTATTGATGCAGACAGGCACCATAGGCACGTCATATAAATGAAACGGATTTGCCACGCTGATAAACACAGTGGGTTTTTCAGCCGCATACCAGGGAATCTCCGGGCCCATCGGGATGCTCCAGTGCAGATTGCGCTCGTTTGTGGTGGAAAAACTTTGCACATCTGCAATAACAAATACTACATCGTATTTTTTTCGAAATTCCAGCACCGGGATATCCGCCAGCACCTTTTTGCCGTTGATGCCCTTGGGCGTCAAGTATTTGAAAGGATTCAGCCTATAGACTTCTACCGAAAACCCCTGCTTTTCCAATTCCTGTGCTAGATACTCCCTCACCTTGTCCGCTTTGCCCAAAACCCGTGCCGCGAGAGAAACGCTGGACACCGAATAAAGGATTGCCCGTTTGTGGGCCTGCGGCGTTATGGGGAGCTGCGCCCTGCTGTTCTTCACCAGCGTGATCGAGCGGTCGATGATACGGGCTGCGGCCGCACGGTGCTCCGGACATCCAATGACAGACAGGCCTTCCTCCGCCGGCATCAGCGCATTTGTACGTTGTTTTTCGTGCAGCCGCAGCATTGCTTTGAACGCCAGAACGCGCAGTACCGCTTCATCCAGCCGTTCCTGCGTCAGTTGGCCGGACTCCAGCCCCTCCCGCATGAACCGCAGATCCTCGTCATGGTCGCGATAGTATAAAATCATATCGCAGCCGCTCTGCACGGCAATGGGCAGGAACTCACTGCGCCGCATTTTTCCTGTGAGGCCCACCATGTGTGTCGCGTCGGTGATGATAAGCCCGTTGAAGCCCAGCTTTTCACGCAGAAGGCCCTGCAGAAGTTCCGGTGCCACCGTGGCGGGCATAATCTCCTCGTCCCGTATGCCGGGCCGCAGCTTGCGGGAATAGGCAGGCTGCTGGATATGCCCCACCATGATGCTGGGTACACCCGCGCCGATCATTCCCTGGTACACCTTCCCGTAGGAGGCATCCCATTCCTCGCAGGTACAGTCATTTACCGTAGTGACAATATGCTGGTCCCTGTCATCACAGCCGTCACCGGGAAAATGCTTCATGCAGCAGGCGACGCCTGCCTCGTTTGCCCCTTTCATGTAAGCGAGGGCCATCTCCAGCACAGTGTCTGGATTGCTGCCGAAACAGCGCGTAGGAATAACACAGTTGCGCCAGTTCCGGTCAATATCCACAACTGGGGCAAACGTCCAGTTGCAGCCCACCGCCGCCGCCTCGCGGCAACCGTACAGTCCCATCTCATAAGCGCTGCGGGTATCTCCTGTGGCCGCGCATGCAATGCCTTCCCCGATTTTTGTGCCGCCTGTCATTGCACCGTTACCGCCCGCCTCCACATTGGCTGCGATGAGCAGCGGGATTCGGCTGTTTTTTTGTGCCGCCGCGTTTTGTCTGTACAGTTCCCGGGGCTTGCGGTTATTGTAGCGCAGGCCGCCGGATGGATATCTTCCAAGCAGTGCGGCGGTCTGCTTCCCGGTGTCGTTCCACAGCATATCCACAAACAGCTGGGCGATTTTTTCTTCCTGTGTCATGGCATTGAACGTGTCGTTTACCCAGCGTACGGCGTTATCGTCCAAATCGAATGGCTTGGCGCGCATATCAAAACTCATATCGTGTCCTCCCGTACGGCGTCATCCTCATTGAAACAGAGCCAGCAGCCGCTGCCACAAGCTGAGCGTCTGTGCCTCCTGCGCCGGTGCCCGCCGCGCCTCCGCTTCTTCAATGGCCGGCGTCGTCATTACAAACTGCACGGCGTCTACCTGCGTGTTTTTTTCGCTTACAAATGAGCATATCTCATAATCCGCACCTGTAAAGCCGTCAATCAGCTCGTCTATCTTATCATTGAGCTGGCTGTCCATATCGCTTGTACGGCCGCGCAGCTCCCCAGTGCCTTCGGCCAGCTCACTGCTGCCGCCCGCAAGCCGGGCCGCGCCGTCGGTCAGCGACCGAGACCCCTGCTGTAAGCTGGCCGCACCGCCCGATACCTGGGCCGCACCCGCCTGTAATCGGGCTGTGCCGTCCGCCACTTGAGACGCAGCCCGAGCTGCGCTGTCCACTCCATTTGTATATTGCAGCAGGCCCTGGTAAAATGCGTCAAATCCTGTCAGCTGCGTTGCCAGTGTATTCAGCGGCTTGATCAAAGCACTGTCCGCCCCAGTCGCCTGCTCTACCGCGGCGGCAATCTCGCTCTGGACAGCATCGCCCGCCATTGCAGACTCGATATTCATAGCGATAAGTCCCTGTACTTCGTCACTGACCATCTGCCCGTCAATCTGCTGCTGAATGGCCGCCTGGGTCTCCGGCATTGCCATCACGGCGTCCACTTGCTTTTGCACCTCGTTCTCCACCTGCGTATCGATCTGCTGCTGCACCTCCGGCGAGACCATCGCTGTGTCCGTCACCGTTTCCAGCAGGGCTTCTCTTTCCGAAGCAGCAAGCGCCGCGGCGGCGCCCCTTTTTTCCTCTTCCGTCATATTTTCTGCGCCGGGTTGGGTGCACACATTCTCGTAGGCAGCCGAAAAGATCTGTTCCTCCGTGATGCTTGCCTTTACCTGTTCACGTATGGCGGCGGTCACGCCGTCCCGAATCGGCTGTTCCTGTTTGCGCACCTCTGCTTCCGCCTGTGCGCGGGCGGCCCGAGTTGCCTGCTGCTCCACTTGTACCTGTACAGCAGCTGTCACTTCTGCCGTCACTTTTGCGCGGGCCTCTTCCGTTGCGGCTTTCAGCGCCGCGCCGCCGATTTGCTGCTGTACATCCGCCAAAACGGCGGCATAGTTTTCGCGCGTCATTGGGGTATAGCTGAGACCGGTCCGCGTCAGTAGGTTCTCCAGCTGCGTGTTGGCCGCAGAAAGGAGCGAATCGAAAATCGTGCCCGCGCCGCTTTGCAGCGCCGCGCTCTGTCCCGCCAGCAGCGACAGGCCGCTGGACAGCTCGCTTGTTCCGCCCGCAAGCCCGGCCGCTCCGCCGCTTAGTGTGTTTGCGCCTGCCACAAGGCTGGCAGCGCCTGAGGCGACGGCAGCCGCGCCGCTGTTCAGTTCCTGCGCTCCGGCTGCCAGTTCTTTCGCACCATCGTCCAGCTCCTGCGCGCCGTCCTGCAAGTCGTCGATCTGCCCGTCCAGCTCACTGGTGTCCGGCTTTTCCATATGAATCGCCAAGGGGACGGCATTCAAGGAAATACCCTCCATAGAGAAATCCGTCACATCCGTCTCGATGGTGAAAGAAAGATCCTGCCCCGGCAGCTTCATATAGCTCAGTTGCTTGTCAGCGCCCACATTTGCCTCTGTCGCGCCTTCGGTCTGGATATTGCGGCACTTCACGGTGTCCAGCAGCACTGTGGCCTGGACCATGTAGGCCTCATAGAAATCGCCGTCCGCCAATTTGTTTTTCGTGACGGATCCGCTGATTACCAAATGTCCGTTGGCCCCGGCAAGCTCATCGGCTGCGACGTTTTTTCCATCCAGCATATAGGCAACAGAGATATTCCAAGGAAGCTGCGCATCCTTCAGGTTCGCTTGATAATAGAACGTACCTGCCTCCGCGGACACTGTGACAGAGTCCCCATCCAGTGAAATGTCCGCTTCACTCGTCAGATTGCGCACCGAGGAATAGGCGCCGTAGTCCCGTATCTCCGTCTTGCCGTCCAGGGCAAACATATTGACAATATATATGTCTGCCACACTGCCGTCTCCAGCGAGGCTCACATATACATTTTCTTCTTTTTCGGTATTTGCCGTTTCCGCATAAACAGGAGCCACACAGGCTGCAGCTACACATAGTGCGGCCGTCAATGCCGCCACGCGTTGAATGAGGCGTTTCATAATGGAATATCCTCCTTTAATAATTCTTTTCAAAACGCAGTCCCAGGCTTGTTTTCTGCACAAGTCCGTCGAACAGGCACAGGCAGGTGGGAAGCACGAACAAAACCATGCAGCATGACAGCACTGCGCCGCGGCCCACCAGATACCCAAGCTGGCTGATGACCCCGTTTGTGGACAGCGCACCCAGCATACTGCCGGCAATGCACAGAATGCTTCCGCTGGTCAGAATAGAGACGACTGTTTCGCGCACAGTGATACGCGCCGCATGCCAACGGGAATTTTCGCGCCGGTTTTCCAGGTATTTGTTGGTGAACAGGATGGCGTAATCTACCGTAGCGCCAAGCTGTACCGTATTGATGATCAGGTATGCGATATAATTCAGCCGTTCTCCCGTTAAGTATGGCACCGCAAGGTTCATCCAGATGGCGCTTTCAATGACGAATACAAGGATCGCGGGCAACGAGAGCGACTTGAACGTGATGAGCAGGATGAGGAAGATCGCTCCCACAGCGATACCGTTCACTACGATATCGTCCTCTGTCACGGTGTCCCGCATATCCAGCGTGTTGACGGCTTCTCCCGCTATCAAATAGGCGTCCGGGTAATACTCCTGCGCAGTTTCCCGCAGCTGTGTGGCAACCGCGAAAGGGATCTCCCCGTCCACGCCTACGCTGGTGCTGATGACCATGCGCGTATAATGCTCGCTGATCAGCAGCTCCCGCTGCGTCTTTGGCACATATTCCTCCGGGATACTGCTGCCCACAGTATCCGTATAGCTGAGCACCTCCGTTACCTCGGGAATGGTCTTGAAAGCGTCGGAGAGCGCCTTTTCGCGGGCTGTGTCCCCCCTGGGAACCATACAGACGATCTGGTTGGAACGGCCAAATTCCTCGTTGATGCGGATGGCGTCCGCGCCGATCTGAGTGGAGGCATCCCCGTATATCTCGCTGGAGCCATAAGCAAAGTCGATCCTGTCTTTGGCGACAAAGGAAGGCACCGCCAGCAGAATGAACAGGATAAGCACCGGGACCTTCACCTTCATCACGAAGTAAGAAAATCCGCGGAACGTCGGTATGAAGCTGCGATGCTGCGTTTTGTCAATCAGCTTATAACACAGTACCGCCAGACATGGCAGAAAGACCAGCACGCACAGCAGCGAGAACACGATAGCCTTCGCCATGACAACGCCCATATCCGGCCCGATGCGGAAACGCATCAGGATCAGAGCGGCAAAACCGATCACGGTGGTGAGTGCGCTGGAGGTCACGGAAGAAAAGCTGTCCTTTACCGCGTGAGACATGGCATCCTGTACATCCATCCCGCTCGCCCGGAAACGGGAAAAGCTGTGCAGCAGAAAAATCGAATAGTCCATGCTGACGGCGAGCTGCAGCACGCTGCCCGCTGCATTCGTCACAAAGCTGATGGTCCCGAATGCAAGATTCGTGCCCATGTTCAGAACGATAGCCACACCGATGGTTGCCATGAAAAGCACCGGTTCAAACCAGCTCGTGGTGGTGAGCAGCAAAATCAGGAATACCAGTGGAAGCGCAATGGCCATAACCATCTTTAGCTCGCGGGTCGTAGATTCTGTGGCCATCCCCGTATTCACCGCCTCCCCGCTCATGGCGGCGTCCTCACCAACCACAGCGCGGATATCCATTAAATGACTGTACAAGTCATCCTCATCCACATAGCAGGTGAACAGCACGTTTCCCTCCTTGTACCAGCTTTCCACTGTGTCGCCGTCCAGCGTCTCCAGCGGCGCGTAAACATTGGCGTAATCATCCAGCCACATCACCTCCGACACGCCCGGCACCTGCTGGAGCTGTTTCTTCAGCGCCAGCGCCTCCGGAATCGCCGCATCCTCGATCATAATGCGGCAGTTGGCAGTTTTGGCGCTGTATTCCTCCTCCATTACATCCAGGGCAATGGTGGACGGCGCGTCCTTGGGCAGATAATGCATCATATTATAGTCTACCTTTACTCTGCGGCTGAGCAGTGCACACAAAACCGCCAGCACCGCAAACAGGGCAACGATGCCTTTTTTATGCTGGAGCATTTTCTGGGCTATTTTGTTCATCCAACCAAACTCCTCAGTCTTTTCATTTTTGTGCATATGTTGACTTTTGTTTCTGAATTGATTATAGTGGAATCAGATAATAAAATGCAATCAGCAGATTCCCGCTGATCTATGCAACTTTGTATAAATTCAACGGATATTGTACAGTTTTAAAAATATTTTGCAGTCAACTCAATTGGCCGCAGTGGAGGTTCCATAAATGGCGAAAGCAGAATACAAAAGCGCAATTCGTTCACGCAGGATGATCCAGCGCGCGCTGGTCGAACTGCTGCAGGAAAAGGAACTTGATAAGATCACCGTTACGGACATCGTGACGCGCGCCGACATCAACCGCGGTACTTTTTATGCGCACTATGCAGACATTTCGGGCGTGCTTGACAGTATTATGGAAAATGTCTGCCAGACCATCCGGGAAGCGCTGGAAAAACAACCGCTTTGGGCAAAAGCTCCAGATGCACGCATTGTGCTGCAGCACTTGCAGCGCATGCTGGAAAGCGACCCGGAATTTTACCGAAATGCCATCCGCACCAATGTTTCCAACATCGTATTGGAAAAGCTGCGGGAATTCTTTATTGAACAGATGATGCAGCGCGAAAGCGGCTATGCTGTCCGCAACCATGAACAATATGTGTTTACCGTCCGGTTTGGTTCCGGCGGCGTTATCACTTTATATAAGGACTGGTTTTCCGGCAACCTGCCTTTTTCGCTGGACGAGCTGACCGAAAAGGCGGCGCAGGCCATCAACACAATGCTTGCGGGTTTGTAAGTTGTGTTTTTATATGCAAAAAGGCGCAGCATTCGGCTGCGCCTCAACATAAATGATAGATACAGTCTATATGGAAAACTAAATGTCGTTCATGTTTCACAAACGGGCCTATAAGAAAATGAACCCACTTACTGCAAACACCAAGCTTTCTATTAACAAAAAAACGCCAGAATCATACGATTCCGACGGTTTTAGCCCGAGTGTAATTATAGGATTCAGGAAAGTAGCTAAAGTGATTAAACATCAATTCCAATTACGTATATTGGAACTTGTATTGCGCTTTTGAAATAGGGCAGGTATTTTTCAACCTTTTCAAAATTAAGAGATCCCTCCCAGTTATGGCCATATTGGTTGGTCAAAAATTTTTGCATGGCTTTTGCAGTTGTGATATAAACACCGAAATCAATAAGATCCAAATTTGAATAGGATGCCATCTGGAACTTTAGCAAGTCAGTTTCCAAAAACGAAGCATGTCCAAATTGGACCTCAACAGCTATCCGTTTTTTTGAAAATCGAATTTGCTGTATGCTTTCATATCCGGAGATATGCGTGGTTGCCCCTCCCAGCCTTTTTCCAAAAACAAATCATTTAGAATTTTAATAAATTCTTTACGATTTAGTTTGGAAAAATCAACACACGCTGCATATAAAATTGTTCAATTTCTGCTTTCTGGGCAAGACGGCTGTTAAAGAGTTCCTCTGAAAAGCGGAAAGAATACTTTTTAAGGCGTACAGCCATGCAATATCAGTTCCAATCACAGTAACAGTATAATTGAAGTATATCATAACGCGACAAAAAAGACCAGACAGCACAACAAATGCAAACAAAAAAGCGGGTAAGCCCCATAAGGACTTACCCGTGGTCCGAGTGTCATTAAAGGATCTGTGGAAATCCAGTAATACCAATAGTTTGCAAGCAGCAAGCAAGGCTTCTTCCCAGTCACAGTCACAAAGTGTAACCCACAATAAGCATTGGGTTACACTTTGTTTTTAGAAATCCTTAATAAATAACACCAAACGAATCGACAAGGCCCATAAAGCGTTCGCAGTAAATACTTTGCAATATATGGCTATTGGGATTTGATTCGTAGTTTATTGCGTTCACACCATCCATATTATAATATTTTGTGCCAGATGAGTATTCCTCATCTTTCAAGGTGGAAGATAAGATAACCTGCGCTCCGGTCTTCTGGTACTCTTTGATCATAATGTTTTCTTTTTTTGTGGACAGTTCTCCTTTTCTAAAACAATCCATAATAATTGGAAAATCGTGCTTGAGATGCCAGAAGATTGCCAATGTTCTGCTAAAATAATACTCCTGCTCTTCACTTCCTGAAAACGTCATTGATTTTGTAGAAAAGAAGTCTTTAAAGATTTGAGTTCCATCAGGATCAATGAGCTTATAAAATGAGTTCATGCTTGCAAGGATGCTTTCTTTTACTTTGGTTTGCTTTTGAGAGTTTGAATCTTGAAGATTTTGCTCTGTTTCAATTTCGGCTTCAAGAGCATCTTGTTTATCATGCAATTCAGACAGTCGTTCTTCATCCTCGCTATATGTTCGAATTGTTTCAGAGTATATCAGCATATTTGAAACAGGGACAGGTGTTTTTTGGATTTTTTGCTTTAACTCGTCTTGCTTCTGATTTATTCTCTGCTGTAATTCTGTGATTTCGGCTGTATATAGAGTGATGGAGTCAGAAATAGAGCGCATAACGTTTTTTCTTACTAAGTCATTTGTTAGTTCAAAGCTCAAATCTCCGCTGACATAAGTAATATTGCTGCTGCCACAGTCTCGACAGCGTATTTCGCCTGATTTTAACTGCGTATTCAAGGAATTAAGCTCGGAGATGAGGTTTTCCAATTTAATTTTACGATTTATGAGCCGCGCTCGCTTTTTTTGCATAGTAGAAATAGCATCATTAAGAGCTTGGTATTCTTGCCGTTCCTTTTCCATGTTTTCTCGATCAGCAGTTTTTGAGACTGCACTCGCAATCTCGGGATGTTCACGGTAAAGAGTCAGCCGCTTACTTAATGATTCGATATTAGATTTACATTTTTTTAGTTCTAATCTCAATGCTTTTAACTTTTCGATGGATTCTGTCAACGTCAGGCAGCCGGAAAGAGCATACAACATATTTGCAAAATCCTGCTTGTTGTAATACCCATTATTTACAATATTAGATGGATTACGTCTATCCTGACCAACAAAAAATAGTTGGTAGAAGAGTGAGAGATCAACAAGTTTTTGAAACCCATCCTTGATAATGTATGGTAGTGAAAATATATTTTTTGTAACGAAGTATTTTAACTCAGATGTATCATTAAATACCGTTACAATATCTCTCTGTTTAACAGCAATCGTGCTGTTTTTTCGTAGAAACTCAAATATTTCTCCGTTATGTTCGATACTGGTATAAAAGTAATATGATTTGTAGTTAAAACCGCTCGGGAAAATTGGCTCATTTCCCAAAGCATACATCATTCCTTGAAAGATAATAGTTTTTCCCTTATTGTTGTCGTTACTAAAAATTACATTCACTCCATCAGTAAGGCGATCCTCGATGAACGATTCTTGGGTATTTCCGCAGCCTGTTTTAAGAATTTTCACTTTTCAGGCCCTCCTTTACTAACGCTATCAAATACAGCAGTGCGGTTTCGTCTAATGTGAATAGCCTGTTTTTAGTTCGAGAAGATAATTTTCCAAGAATCACGCGAATCCCTGCCGCAGAATCTTTTTCGAGTGTTGTCATTATTTCTTCTAATAGGATCCAAAATGCACTTTTATTGTTTTTATTAAAAAGTGTTCTACTAATTTGGGCTTGGCATTCTTGGATTAAATCAGCAATGTCTTCCTCATCCATTCCTTGGACTTCTTGAATGAAGTAGAGCGGAATTCCTCTTGAGGAAAATAAATCATTTCCAATTACTCTATTAACAACAAGCAGTTCGATATCTTTTCGATAGATATTTTTTTCGAATTTCTCTGCTTCTTGGATTGAAGAAACTTCTTCACCGTAAACATTTCTGATTTTTTTGGATGCTTGCTGCATTCGAATTTCATCAAAAATACGAGTCAAGAACTCATCATCCAATTTGGAAACGTTCTTGAATTTAATAATAGATTTGATGTAATCGCTTTTATTGTATTTGTCAAATATAAAAATAACATCAAATAAAAATTGGTCTACTTCCGAAATAATAGCTGGTGTGTTTATATCCGGATCATTTCGACGCTTAATCTCGGCTATCAACCCTTCCTTTACATGAGAGACTTTAGTTTTCTTGAAATTACTAATGTCAAAAATCTCTACTGAGGTATTCTCAACATAGCTTTCTTTAAGTTGTGGCAAGTATAGAATAAAATGGCCAAAAGAAATGTCACTCACATAATTTGAAAATAGCGTATATAGTGCTTTGCCGACCGTACGAGGGGTTAACGATGCAACATTTTTTGATTGAATATCCCAACTGTCAAAATAATCTTCGGAAACACCTGTGACATCGTTAAAGCAATCAATGATAAAGAGGCTTATACCACGGTGACCTTTAATTTTAGTCAATAGGTAAAGGAGAGATTTGGTTTCAAATTCAGTTGCTTTATCATTATTCTGTTCACTGGTTTTGAATTTGTACATTTAAACCACCCACATCAGAAAAATACTTGATGGTCAAGTTCAGAGAATCGCTGTTTTTTACAATAATTCTACCACGAACACTTTAGAATGTCATTAAATACCTTTGGATGATGCTGCTGCTTTATAGGGACTGTGAGCAGCGTTTTCATATATTCCAACAAGAAAGGAGGGGTGCTCCCCTACAGGCCAGCCGTCGGGCTGGCTTTTTCTATTTCACAACGAAGGAGGTTTTTAGGTGGCTGACGATAAAAAGAATATTCCTGACGCTGGGAAGGTGGACGAGTCCCCCAAGCCGGGAAAGGTGGAGCCTATCAAAGCCGATTCCACGGTGCAGGAGCCCGCCCCGGCCAAGACGGAGTCCCCCGTGGTAGAGGGTACACCGCAGCCGGGCAAGGACGAGAAGCAGACCACGATCCCCGGCATGGGAGATCCCGCCCCCGCCGGAAAGGTGGTGGATTTTACCGCTGCCCGGGATGGGGCGGCGAAGGGCAAGCCCCCGGAAAAGGCTGCGGCCCCGGATAAGGGCAAGCAGGCGGATAAAGCGAAGGATGCGGCCAAGCCCCGCAGGGGCCGCCCGGCCAGGGCTGACAAGGCGGCCCCCGACAAGGCCAAGCCGCAACCTCGGGACAAAATGTCCCAAAGCAAACCGCCTGCCGGGAAAGGTGCTCCCGCCACGGCGAAGGCCCCGGCTGCAACTGAGCAGCCGCCCACCCCTCGGGATGCCACCCGTGGCGTGAAAGAGGAGATCGTGTATCTCAATCTTTCCGAGCTGCACCCGTTCAAAAATCATCCCTTTAGTGTCCGGGACGATGCGGAAATGCAGGGGCTGGTGGAGTCGGTCAAGGCTGCCGGGGTCAATCAGCCTGCGCTGGTGCGTCCCCGTGAGGGCGGCGGATATGAGATCATCGCCGGACACCGCCGCCAGCGGGCCAGCGAAATGGCCGGATTTATCAATATGCCCTGTATCGTCCGCAACATGACCGATGACGAGGCCATCCTCGCCATGACGGATGACAACCTGCGGCACCGGGAGAAGATCGTGCCCACAGAAAGAGGGGCTGCGCTGAAACAGCAGGTGGAGGCCATCAAACACCAAGGAGCCCGGCCCGGCGAGGATGACCGGGACGCCGGAAAACGCTCCACGCAGATTGTCGGGGATCGCAACGGCATGAACTACAAGCAGGTGCAGCGGTATATCCGCCTGACCGAGCTTGTCCCTGATCTGCAAAAGATGGTGGACGAGAAGCAACTCTCTTTTACCCCCGCCGTAGAGATTTCTTTCATCCGCCCCAAGCACCAGAAGTATATCGCCGTTGCCATTGAGGGGCAGGCGTCCTCTCCGTCACTCTCCCAAGCGCAGAAGATGCGGGAACTGGATAAGGAGGGCAAGCTGAACGGCGATGTGATCGACGGCATTTTGAGCGAACAGAAGAAGGAGGTTGACAAGGTGATCATCAACAGCGCCGAACTGGAAAAGTATTTTGGTAAGAACAAGACGCCCCGGGAGATGAAGGACACCATTCTGGCCCTGCTGGACGAGTGGAAGGAGAAGCAGCCCCCGGAGTTGGGCAAGCCGGACAAGAAAAAGGACATGGAGAAGTAACCGACCTTGGGACAATTTGTCCAGAGGTCTTTTTCGTTCCCTCGTTCAAGGCTCTTGGGATTTATCCCCCGTCGCCGCCTTTTATACGGCATGGCCGGGCGCTGTCCGTCAAGGGTGCATCGCACCGCCGCCCTGCGGCGGCTTGCCCTTTACGGGCGGCCCCGGCTGTGCCATTCCCGGGGGCGTGACGGGGGCATATCCTCCAGAGCCGCCCCCTTTCCCATGAATGGGAAAGGGCGGGGGGATAGAGTTGAACACCATGAAACGGAGGTTTTCTATGAAAAGACCCCTTGCGTATATCACCGCCGCATGGTGCGGCGAGGACTACAAAAGCACGGAACAGGCGGCCCGGTACTGCCGGGCGGTGTACGAGGCGGGGTTTTCGCCTATTTGCCCCACGCTGTATCTGCCCTTGTTCCTCAACGATGCGGTTCCCGAGGAGCATAAGAGCGGCATCGACATGAGCCGAGACCTGCTGCGGCGCTCCCATGTGCTGGTGGTGTGCGGCCATACCGTCACCGAGGCCATGAAAAACGACATCGCCGTGGCCCAGCGACTGGGGATCACCGCCACAACGCTGGAGGGTATCCTCACCGTCAAAGGACAGGGGCGGCGCTGATGCCCTCCTTGTTTGAAGCCTATGTCACCAACTTGGGGAAGTACAACGAAGGTGAACTGGTAGGCGAATATCTGAAATTCCCCACGACACACGAGGAGGTGCAGGCCCTCTTGAAGCGCATCGGCATTGACGGGGTGCGGTATGAGGAAATCTTCATCACCGACTTTGACGGGGATGTGCTGGGGCTGTACGACCACTTGGGTGAATATGAGAACATCGACGAACTCAACCATCTGGCCTGCGTGATCTCCGAGCTGGATCAAAGCGATCTGGAGAAGTTTGAAGCGGTCATTGACAGCGGCGAATACACCGGCAGCGTGAAAGAGCTGATCAATCTGGCGCAAAATCTGGATTGCTTTGAGTTTTATCCGGGTGTGACAGACGATGAAACGCTGGGGCGCATCTATGTGGAGGACATGGAGGCTATTGATGTGCCGGAGCACCTGCTCAACTATTTCGACTACGAGGCATACGGGCGGGATATTCGGCTCAACGAGGATGGGCATTACGCCCCAGGTGGCTATGTGCTGAACAATGGCGGCAGCTTCATTGAGCACTACCACGGGCGGGAGGACATTCCCGACGAACACAAGGTTTTCTCCATGCCCAAGCTTAACATCCGGGAACAGATGGCCGCCTACAAGGAGGTCATTGACCGTTCCTCGCTGGAGGGAGAACGGCTGCACCCGAGAAAGGAGGTGCCGGAGCGATAACAACACTTCGGGACAATTTGTCCCAAACATGGGGTGCCCCACAAAGTCGCATGACTTTGTGGGGAGAGAAGGAGCAACGAAGCGGGCGGATTTCGGGCGGCAACGCCCGAAGGAGCAAAGCGGAGTTTGTGACGACGAGGGGGTGGTTTGACTGGTTGATGAAGATGTTTCCCGGCGCACGATTGCCGTTTCCGTGAAGGCGTCCAAACTGACCGCCCGGGGCCTTGCCTATGTGCTGCGGGCCATTGGCCGGAAAATCGCCAAGCACCACCGGGCCAAGCAGACGCCACATGGCAAGCAAAGCGTGAAAAAGCTCATGGCCCACGGCGCATCGGCATCCAGCATCGAGCTGTCCGGCGACACCAAGCTGTTTGACCGGGTGGCCCGGAAATGGAATGTGGACTACGCCTTTTACAAAACCGGGCCGGACAAATATCTGCTGTTCTTCAAGGCTGGGCAGGCCGACGCCATGACCGCCTGTTTTTCTGAATACTCCCGCAAGGTACTGAACAAGTCCAAGTCCCGGCGCATCCCCATCCAGGATCAGCTCAAACGGGCGTCGGAGCAGCTTGCCCAAGAGCGGCCCCGTCCCAAAGAGCGGGTACAGGAGGTGGTTCATGCCGACAGATAAAATCCGAAAGTACATTCTCCCCAACATTCCCTATCTGTTTATCGGCTGGGCCTGTCTGAAGCTGGGGACGGCCTACCGTCTGGCAGCGGGGGCCGGGTTTGGTGAAAAGCTGCTGGGGCTGGGCCGGAGCATCGGCCCGGCCTTTGCCGACTTTGCGCCAGGGCTCGATCCCTTTGACTGGCTGGTGGGCCTTGTGGGGGCGGTGGCCTTTCGCCTACTGATCTACTTCAAAAGCAAGAACGCAAAGAAATACAGGCGGGACGAGGAATACGGCTCCGCCCGGTGGGGAACGGAAAAGGACATCAAGCCCTTTGTCGATCCCAAGTTTGAAAATAATATCATTCTCACCGGGACGGAGATGCTCACCATCAACACCCGGCCCAAAAATCCGGCCAACGCCCGCAACCTCAACGCCTGTGTCATCGGATCGTCCGGCTCCGGCAAGACCCGGTTCTGGCTCACCCCCCAGCTGCTCCAAGCTCATTCATCCTATGTAGTGGTCGATCCCAAAGGAGGTGTCCTCGGGCAAGTCGGTCACTTTCTCCAGCAGCGGGGGTATAAAATCAAGGTATTCAACAGCATAGATTTTTCAAAATCCATGCACTATAATCCGCTGGCCTACATCAAGAATGAGGCGGACATCTTGAAGTTTGTAAACGCCTTGATTTCCAACACCAAGGGCGAGGGCAAAGAGGGCGATCCGTTCTGGACGAAGGCCGAAACGCTTTTGTACTGCGCCCTGCTGGGGTACATCATTTTTGAGGGCTCCGAGGAGGAGCGCAACATGAATACGCTGGTTGACATGATCTCCGGCATGGAAGTGAAGGAGGATGACGAGGACTTTCTCAACGCCGTGGACTATATGTTCAAGGGGCTGGAACAGCGCAAGCCGGATTGCTTTGCGGTGAAGCAGTACAAGAAGTACAAGCTGGCCAGCGGCAAAACCGCAAAAAGCATTTTGATTTCCTGCGGCTCACGGCTGGCCCCCTTTGACATTCCCCAGCTCCGGGAGATCATGTCCTATGACGAGCTGGAGCTTGACCGCATGGGCGACAGGCGCACGGCCACTTTCTTCTGTATCAGCGACACCGACAGCACCTACAATTTTTTGGTGGCGCTGGCCTTTTCGCAGATGTTCAATTTGCTGTGTGAACGGGCGGACAATGTTCACGGGGGCCGCCTGCCCCATCATGTGCGGGTGCTGTGGGACGAGGCGGCCAACACGGGACAGGTGCCAAATCTTGAAAAGCTGGTGGCCGTGATCCGCTCCCGGGAGGTCAGTCTGACCCTCTTTTATCAGCAGTTGGCCCAATGCAAGGCTATCTATGACAAGAACGCCGAAACCATCCTCGGCAACATGGACAGTGTGGTGTTTTTGGGTGGTCGTGAGTCCAGCACAATTAAGGAAATATCCGAAAACTGGCTGGGCAAGGCCACGATCTCCATGCAGACGGATGGCCGGACACGGGGACAGTCGGAAAGTTACAGCCAAAACAACCAACGGCTGGGCCGGGAGCTGATGACCCCCAGCGAGCTTGCCACCATGCCCGGCGACAGGTGCATCTTGCAGCTTCGGGGCCTGCCCCCGTTCTATTCCAAGAAGTACGATTTGAAGCAGCACCCCAACTACAAGTACACGGCGGAGGCCGACAAACAGAAAAACGCCTTTTCCCTCGACAAGCTCATCAACCGCCGCAGACGGCCCGGGCTGGCCGAGGAATGTGAGGTGTACGAGGCGACCGTGCCGGACGAGGCGCTCACAGACGAGGACATCCTCAACTATGACGATCTCGATGACCCGGACGCCTTTGTATAAGGCTGTTTTTAATTCAGGCTATCTTCTTCATCTTCATCATCTTCTGGAAAATACACATGAGTTTCCCCGATTATTGAGATGGAGCCTTTCCTATCGGCTACTTGCTTATGAGGCATATTTTCGTAGATTGATTCTACTTCATCCACAAGGCTTTGTGGGATTTGTCGGTTCATAATGTCAGCAAGGTATTCCGGCACCAAATGCGGATCAAGATCAAGCGGTTCAAGACCTCGCACATAATTCAAATATCCTGTCGAGGCTTTATTGGTAATCAAATATACGATCAATTCGGCTAAAGCATTTCGTTCACTTGCATTTATTGCTTGTAAAGAGTTTTTGGGGAAAGTGTTTAGAAACACTCTTTCAGCAGGTGACCCATCTCTAAGCTCATAAGTGTATAGGTTTAATTCATGTGCTTTTTCTTTGATCAAATCATAATAGTAGCATAATAATTTGCCTAAAGTTCGGCCAATCCGTTCTTTAGCTTCTTCCGAAATATAGGTATCATCTCTAAAAAAATGAGTTTTGACCATCGAAGCGTCATAGTAGTGCTTCACGAAGTTTTCAAGAGCTGATTTATAGTCATAGGCGTTATCCGTGGAATAATTTGAGTATCGTCCATCAGCATAAAAATTCCGCAATAGAATCAGCAATGCATTTTGTTCTTCGGATAGTTTTTTCTTGGTATGACTATTTATTTTGCATTGAAGATTTTGGTGATCATGAATTTTAATTGTTTCTGCAAATTGTTCAATTTCTGATCCGTTATAGCTACCGTACATAAAAAGAACACATTTTTGCATCCGTTCCACACTGACTGAGGCGTTATACAAGAACATAAATATTTGGTCATTCAAGTAAACATCCTGTGTCGTATTTAATATTGAAAGTGCATTGTACGCAAATGTTCCTGCAAGGTCTATTTCTTTTCCAATATTAAAATTCTTAAAATACTCCAGTTCAGTCAAAACATTTCCCCTCCTATAACTTATTGGTACCGTTACAATTCTATCTTTTATCTTCAAACTATTCAATAAGAGAAAGGATGGTTGCCATTCCAAGAGCTCCTCCCAAAACAATACATACCTGTTCCTGCCGCCTGTAAGGGCGGCTTTTTTCATGTCCGGGTATTCCCCGGAGAAATGGAGGCTATATGCAGTTCTTTTCTTCTGCCATCGACACTTTGCAGACCCTCGTTGTTGCCCTCGGTGCTGGCCTTGGCGTGTGGGGCGTGGTGAATTTGCTGGAGGGCTACGGCTCGGACAACCCCGGTGCCAATGCTCATGTACGGTAAGGAAGCAAGCAACCGAAAACAAGAGATAGACCGCCAGCACTACACTATTCCGAACCAAAGACCAAAAGATAAGCATTGTGGGAAAATCTAAACTTTTGGATTTTCCTACAATGCCAACTACGGCGGAATCCCTCCCACTCCTTATATCTTTCTGTATACATTGAATTTGTATTTAGTAAAATGCAGACAACACCACGGATCGGCTTTTGGTTGGACAATTCCAACCAAACACCACAGCAGACAGCAGAAAACATTCTGAACGCTAGGAAGCCGGTATGATTGTTACATATAAGGGGAAGAAAAATTTCTTTTAGGTACTTGCTTTCCTAAAACTGATGTGATACAATGATTTAATCCAGAAAAGGAGTAAAAAATATGCGGCAAGGTATTCTTAAATAAAACTATAATCAAATAGTGGGAACAAAGGATTATGATAGCTCCTTTTGTAGGGGCTTAGTTTTTTGTACCCAATTTAAGAATACTTTTGCCTTATCAATTTTGACATATCCCCAAAAACAGCAATCACAAACAGGTGTATGCTGTATATGTGTATGTCCGCAACTTATAATCCCCAGTGGTAAAAGTATTTTACTGCTGGGGATTTTTATGCCCTTTGGGGCTGTAAAGGGAGGACAATCACATGAAAATAATCAATATTGGAATTCTTGCCCATGTAGACGCTGGAAAGACGACCTTGACGGAGAGCCTGCTATATGCCAGCGGAGCCATTTCAGAACCGGGGAGCGTC
>OLIH01000568.1_pt1 | contig 20163 bp, 11 predicted proteins | sample 1609721 | NCBI WGS metagenome assembly OLIH01 (sample SAMEA4350157, study PRJEB24818) | metagenome | biome: human; feature: gut; material: faeces | place: Denmark | collected 2013-09
GGACGCTATGGTCCTTGGAGGAACACATCAGGCCAAGACTCTCTCATTCTAACAGCTTTGGCAACGATGCGGAAAAAGACACGGCTGGCTGCCGTGCCTTAGACCGTAAATACATTGTAATAGGAGGCCGGAGAGGAGCGTGACCGCCAGGCAGGCCGCATCGAGTTTCCACACAAACCGCCCCCGGGCTGCCGTGGACAAGTCCCCTTCCGCCTCCAACCGTCTGGCGGTCTTGGTGCAGACCAGGTAGACCACCGCGAATTCGAGGATATAACCGAGCAGATCCGGGACCCCGATCAACCTGCACAGCAGCCCCGACACCCGGGCCACAACAGAGAGCACAAAGGCCGTGTGATAGCCCTTATCCACCCGGCCCGCCTGATACAGCCCCATCATGGGCAGAACCAGCGCCGCCACAACCGCAAACAGTCCGGCCGGGGGAATTGTGGCCACAATCATGGCCACAATCACAAGAAGCTGCCCGATAAAAATTCGGTTTAAACCGCGGCCGACCTCCACATTATCGCTCACGGCTCGCTCCTCTCCCGCTCCATCAGGTGGACATTCAGATGGTTGTAGGTCATCTCAATGCCGTTCTGGTCAAAAGCCTCTTTAACCTGCTCCAACAGGTCGTAGTACAGCGTCCAGTAATCCCCCGTGGCGCACCACACCCGGACCACATACTCAATGCTGCTGTCCCGGTAGGCGTTGACCCGCACAAAGGGCTCCGGCTCGGCCAGGGCCATGGGGTGCGCGGCCACGACTGCCCGCAGAACGCCGGTCACCTGCTGAAGCGGGCTGTCATAAGAGGCGTTGAAGGTGAGATCTACTCTCCTCCGCTCTTCCGTGCTGTAGTTGATGATCTTTTCCCCGGAAATCTGTCCGTTGGGCACGGAGATCACCTTGTTGTCCACGGTACACAGCTTGGTGTAGGCCAGTCCCACCTCCTGCACCGTACCGGAGATGCCGCCGGCCTCCACGTAGTCCCCCGCCTTGAAGGGCTTGGAGAGCAGCACCTGGATGCCGCCGGCCAGGTTGGACAGAGTACCCTGGATGGCCAGAGACACCGCCAGTCCAATGACGCTGAGCACCGCCACCAGGCTAGTCATGGGCACTCCCACGTAGTCCAGAACGATACACAGGGTAATCATCCACAAAATAACCCGCAGGGCCGCATGGATGAAGGTATGCAGGCTCCGCTCCAGCTCCAGGCGGAGGAAGGCCCGGTCGGTCAGCCGGAGAACCAGCTTCATGACCACCAGGCAGCCTGCCAGAAGGAGCAGCAGGGTGATGAGCTTCTCCAGATTCAGCCCTTTCAGAAAGTCGGTCACCGTCTGTAAGGTCTCCTCTGCCTCGTCCGGGGTGACGGTTCCCAGGTTGGTCAGTGTAATCTGCATGTCTGATACGCCCCCTCACTCTCTTTTCCTCTGTTGTATCATAAATTCAGGGGCCTGTCCAGTAGACAGGCCCCTTCAGCCTGTCGAAAAATCGTTCCGACAGGCTGCGGAACTTTTTGTACCTTCAAACAGATACAAAACGTGGTTTGAGCCAACGCGAATGGCCCAGATCGGCCTTCTTAATAGCTGATACATCGGTTTGCTAACGGAGAAACGGCGTAGCCAAAGCTACGCCGTTTCCCGAAAACAATCTTATGCTGTCTTATGAGTGCCGGCCCAAAGGCCAGCTCTTTCTAACGGAGTGGTAATTACTCCTCGATGTCGATGACGACGCCGGAACCCACGGTACGGCCACCCTCACGGATAGCAAAACGCAGGCCCTTCTCGATGGCGATGGGGGTGATCAGCTCCACCTTCATGTCAACGTTATCGCCGGGCATACACATCTCGGTGCCCTCGGGCAGGGTGATGACGCCGGTAACGTCAGTGGTACGGAAGTAGAACTGAGGACGGTAGTTGTTAAAGAAGGGGGTGTGACGGCCGCCCTCGTCCTTGCTCAGAACGTACACCTGGCCCACAAACTTGGTGTGGGGGTGAATGGAGCCGGGCTTACACAGAACCTGGCCACGCTCGATGTCGGTCTTGGCGACGCCGCGCAGCAGGGTGCCGATGTTGTCGCCGGCCTCAGCAAAGTCCAGCAGCTTGCGGAACATCTCGATGCCGGTGACGACGGTCTTCTTCTTCTCGTCGGTCAGGCCAACGATCTCGACTTCCTCGTTCATCTTGATGGTACCGCGCTCCACACGGCCGGTAGCGACGGTGCCGCGGCCAGTGATGGTGAACACGTCCTCGACGGGCATCAGGAAGGGCTGATCCGCCTTACGGTCAGGAGTGGGGATATAGCTGTCGACAGCATCCATCAGCTCCTTGATGCAGGCGAAGTCGGGATCGTCCACACCGCCCTCGCAGGTCAGGGCGTTCAGAGCGGAGCCCTTGATGATGGGGATATCGTCGCCGGGGAACTCGTACTTGGACAGGGTCTCGCGGACCTCCATCTCGACCAGCTCCAGCAGCTCCTCGTCGTCCACCTGATCGCACTTGTTCAGGAACACGACGATGGCGGGCACGCCCACCTGACGGGCCAGCAGGATGTGCTCCTTGGTCTGAGCCATGGGGCCATCGGTGGCGGCGATAACCAGGATGGCGCCGTCCATCTGAGCAGCACCGGTGATCATGTTCTTGATATAGTCGGCGTGGCCCGGGCAGTCAACGTGGGCATAGTGACGGGCATCGGTCTCGTACTCCACGTGGGCGGTGTTGATGGTGATGCCGCGCTCACGCTCCTCGGGAGCCTTGTCGATGCTGGAGTAATCCTCGTACTGAGCCTGGCCCTTCAGAGCCAGATACTTGGTGATAGCGGCGGTCAGAGTGGTCTTGCCGTGGTCAACGTGGCCGATGGTGCCGATGTTGACATGGGGCTTGGTACGCTCAAATTTAGCCTTAGCCATTTGGATGTTCCTCCTTAAATTCTGATAGTAAGATGGTTCTTATTTCCACAATAATGCGAAAATATTGTATAGCATTGCAGAATAAAATGCAATACCCTTGTTGCGAGAAATGCCAAAGGACAGAAATTAATCGTCCTTGCGGCCCCGCTCCGCGATAATCTTCTCGGCGATGCTCTTGGGGATCTCCACATAGCTGTGGGGCTCCATGGAGTACTGGCCGCGGCCCTGGGTGGAGGAGCGTAGGTCAGTGGCGTAGCCGAACATGCTGGCCAGGGGCACCAGGGCATCCACCTGAGTGGCGCCGGGACGGCTCTCCTGGCCCTGAATCATGCCGCGGCGGCTGGTCAGATCGCCGATGACGTTGCCCAGATACTCGTCGGGCACGATGACAGAAACCTTCATCACGGGCTCCAGCAGGATGGCGTCTGCCTTGCGGCAGGCCTCCTTGAACGCCATGGAGCCGGCGATCTTGAACGCCATTTCGGAGGAGTCGACCTCGTGGTAGGAGCCGAAGGTCAGGTGGACCTTCACATCCACAACAGGGTAACCGGCCAGAACACCCGCCTGCATGGCGCCCTGGATACCGGCGTCCACCGCAGGGATATACTCCTTGGGGATAACGCCGCCGGTAATCTCGTTGAGGAACTCATAGCCCTTGCCGGGCTCATTGGGCTCCACGGTGATGCGGACGTGGCCGTACTGGCCCTTACCGCCAGACTGGCGGGCATACTTGGTATCCTGCTCGACCGACTTCTTGATGGTCTCCTTGTAGGCGACCTGGGGTGCGCCCACGTTGGCCTCCACCTTGAACTCGCGGAGCAGACGGTCGACGATGATCTCCAGGTGGAGCTCGCCCATGCCGGCGATAATGGTCTGACCGGTCTCCTCGTCGGTCCAGGTACGGAAGGTGGGGTCCTCTTCAGCCAGCTTTACCAGCGCCAGGCCCATCTTCTCCTGACCAGCCTTGGTCTTGGGCTCGATTGCCACGCGGATGACAGGGTCAGGGAACTCCATGGACTCCAGGATGATGGGGTGATTATCATCGCACAGGGTATCGCCGGTGGTGGTGTTCTTCAGGCCCACGGCGGCAGCGATGTCGCCGGAGAAGACCTCCTCGATGTCCTCCCGGTGGTTGGCATGCATCTGCAGGATGCGGCCGATGCGCTCCTTCTGGTTCTTGGTGCTGTTGAGCACGGAGGAACCGGTGGTGAGCTTGCCGGAGTACACACGGAAGAAGGACAGGCGGCCCACATAGGGGTCGGTCATAATCTTAAAGGCCAGGGCGGAGAAGGGCGCGTTGTCGTCGGCGGGACGCTCGTCCTCCTCGTCGGTGTCGGGGTTCACACCCTTGATGGCCGGGATGTCCAGCGGGGAGGGCATGAAGTCGACGATGGCATCCAGCAGCTTCTGGACGCCCTTGTTGCGGTAAGAGGTACCGCAGGTCACGGGAACCAGCAGGTTCTCGATGGTGCCCTTGCGCAGGGCACGGCGGATCATATCCTCGGGGATGGGCTTCTCCTCCAGGGCCAGCTCCATGATCTCATCGTCGATGTCAGCACAGGCGTCGATGAGCTTGGTGCGGTACTCCTGGGCCAGCTCCAGCATATCGGCGGGGATCTCCTCCACGCGCATGTCCTTGCCCAGCTCGTCGTAGTAGATGTCGGCATCCATCTCCACCAGGTCGATGATGCCCTTGAAGGTATCCTCGGAGCCGATGGGGAGCTGGATGGGCACCGCGTTGCACTTGAGCCGGTCGTGGATCATGTTGAGCACGTTGTAGAAGTCCGCGCCCATGATGTCCATCTTGTTGACGTAGATCATGCGGGGGACCTTGTAGTGGTCGGCCTGACGCCACACGGTCTCAGACTGGGGCTCGACGCCGCCCTTGGCGCACATGACGGTCACGGAGCCGTCCAGCACGCGCAGGGAGCGCTCCACCTCCACGGTGAAGTCCACGTGGCCTGGAGTGTCGATGATGTTGATGCGGGTCTGGGGGAACTGGTCCTTGGACCCCTTCCAATAGCAGGTGGTAGCCGCGGAAGTGATGGTGATGCCGCGCTCCTGCTCCTGAGCCATCCAGTCCATGGTGGCGGTGCCGTCATGGGTCTCACCGATCTTATAGTTGACGCCGGTGTAGTAGAGGATACGCTCGGTGGTGGTGGTCTTACCGGCATCGATATGGGCCATGATACCGATGTTTCTGGTATTCTCTAAGGTAACTTTCCTAGGCATACTCTAACTCCTTATTACCAGCGATAGTGCGCGAAGGCCTTGTTGGACTCGGCCATCTTGTGGGTGTCCTCGCGCTTCTTGACCGCGGAGCCGAGGTTGTTGGCGGCATCCATGATCTCGCCGGCCAGCCGCTCCTTCATGGTCTTCTCGCTGCGGGCGCGGGAGTAGTTGGTCAGCCACCGCAGACCAAGGGTCTGACGGCGCTCGGGGCGAACCTCGATGGGCACCTGGTAGGTGGCGCCGCCCACGCGGCGGGCCTTGACCTCCAGGGACGGCATGATGTTCTCCAGAGCAGTGGTGAACACGTCCAGGGGGTCCTTCTCGGTCTTCTCCTTGATGATGTCGAAAGCACCGTAGACGACCTTCTGGGCCACACCCTTCTTGCCGTCCAGCATGATGCTGTTAACCAGCTTGGTCACCAGGACGGAGTTGTAAATCGGATCGGGCAGAACCTCCCGCTTGGGTACATTTCCTCTTCTGGGCACTTTGCTTCCCTCCTTCATAGTATGATTTCATAGGTACTCGAAGGCTTTTCAGAAAAGCCCCCGTGTAAGACAAGTGCCTGCTTGTCCAGTGCCCCACAGGAAACGCCCCCTATTTATATATAGGTAAGCGCTTCCGCAAGGACAACTGCCTTGCGCGTTTGCGCATAAAGTCTCTTATTGGGTTTTCAGAAGAATTTTTACGGAGAAAAATTACTTCTTGCCGGCCTTGGGCCGCTTCGCGCCGTACTTGGAACGGGCCTGCATGCGGTTGGCAACGCCCTGGGCATCCAGAGTGCCGCGGATGATGTGGTAACGCACGCCGGGCAGGTCCTTGACACGGCCGCCGCGGATCATGACCACGGAGTGCTCCTGCAGGTTGTGACCGACACCGGGGATATAGGCGGTGACCTCCATCCCGTTGGTCAGACGCACACGGGCGATCTTACGCAGAGCGGAGTTCGGCTTCTTGGGGGTGGCGGTACGAACCGCAGTGCACACACCTCTCTTCTGGGGAGAAGGCAGGTCGGTCATGCGGTTCTGCAGGGTGTTCAGGCCCTTCTGCATGGCGGGAGCGGTGGACTTGTAGGTCGCGGCCTCGCGTCCCTTGCGGACGAGCTGGTTAAACGTAGGCATGGTTTTCCTCCTTTCTTGGTTTCTAAAGAATATATTTTAACGAAACGGATGAAAATTATTCCGTTTCGCTAAAATCAGTGCAGCAGCGCGGCCACCGCGCTAGGCACGGCGATACCGCATGCGGAGCCCAGTTCCTTCATCTGGGGAACCCGCTCCACCGGAATCTGTTTTTCTGCGCACAGGGCCTCCACCGGGGCGGTCACCCTGGGATCGGCATCCTCTGCCAGAAAAACCCGGGCGGCTTTCCCATCATTGACGGCCCGCTTGGTCTGCTTGACGCCGACCACCTTGGAGCCCTGCTTGAGTTCCGTCAGCATGCGGTCTGCCTCCCATCGCTTGATTTGCAGGGCTGTCTGGCTTTTCTGCCGCGTATCCCCTTTTGGCAGGCATACCTGCGCGATTTAGAATTTTACCATATGCGAATTCTAAAGTCAATCAGAAAATCACTAGATTTTGCAAAGCTTTCCGGCCCGTTTCCAGTCAGAAATGACGGCGGGGGCGGCGCCGACGATGCGCCGCCCCCGCCAGGCAGTGTTCAGAAGGGACCGTAACCGATCTGGTTTGCAATAATGATCAGGAGGAACCCCGCGGTAATCAGACACGCGTAAATTTTCCAGGCGAACTTGAACCAGTGACCGTAGTCCATACCGCACAGAGAGAGCTGAAGCAGGGAAGCGGTGGGCCAGAAGGTGTTGGTGAAGCCGTCGCCGTATTGGTACGCCAGCACCATGACCTGCTGATTGATCCCAAGCACCTGACCCAGAGGCTGGAGGATGGGCATCATGACCACGGCCTTGCCGGAGCCGGAGGAGACGAAGAAGTTGAACAGAGTGACAAAGGCGTAAATGATGAGCAGGGTGATCACCGGGCTCTTGCCCTCCAGCAGGCCGGATACGGCATGGATGATGGTGTCGGTGATGTTGCCCTCGGCGAGAAGGACGGACACCGCCCGGCTCAGGCCGATTACCATGGTGGGCGCCACCACGCCGGCCATGCCCTTGCCGAACTCGGAGCAGGCCTCGGAAACGCTCATGCGGGAGAGAACCACAGCCACAATAGCCACGGGCATGTAGACCGCGGTGATCTCCGGCAACCCCCATTTCCACCGGAGGGAACCCACCACAGAGAGGACAATGGCGGCCAGGAACACCACAATGATAGCCACCCGGCGGCCGTGGAAGTCCAATCCTTCCTCAAACTGCATGGGCGCCGTCTGCTCCTGGAGATAATTCTCTCCCATCACGCTGTACTTGGGGTTTTTCTTGATTTTGATGCAATAGCGGGTCAGGAAGAACACCGCGATGGCATAGAAAACCACCAGCCCAACCGCCCGCAGGGCGATGCCGGAGTACATGGGCAGGCCCACCAGTGTCTGGGCCACGCCGGTGGTGTAGGGGTTGACCATACCGCAGGTAAAGCCTACAGCGGTGGAGAGCATGATGATGGCGGTGCCCACCATCTTGTCATAGCCCAGGGTGATGAACAGAGAGATGATAATGGGATAGAAGGGATAGAGGGCATCCAGGTAACCGATGACGCCCATGCCGGTGAAGATCGTGAAGAACAGAAGTACCATTACCAGATCCCGGCCCTTGGCCCGCTTGATGAGGGCCTGAATACCGGCGGAGAAGGCCCCGGTCTTCTGGATGATCTGGATGGCACCGCTGATGAGCAGCACGGCTCCGATCACATTGGCGCTCTCCACAAAGCCCTGGTGAAGAGAGGTAAAAAAGCTCAGGAAGGAAACCGGGGTCTGCTCCACATAGGTAAAGCTGTTCGGATCCACATTTCCGTCCACCCTGGCGTATGTTCCGGCGGGGATCACATAAGTCATGATGGTTACCAGCAGCATCAGGATCAGAATGACGGCGTACACATGGGGCATGCTGAAGCCTTTTTCTTTTTTAGTGTATTACCCATAGTGGTGATACCTCCTCACTGTGTCTGCCCCGGCCCGCACACGCTCTCGCCGGGGGCGGGGTGTCACTGGCCCGCATGCCTGGTCAGCCAGCCCACGGCGGAGTTGACCAGGATGGCGGCCCCCAGCGCAAAGGCACTTTCGTCCAGCACCATGTTGGGATTGTGCAGAGGATAGCCCTCGGGCGAGCCGGCCCCCATGAAGGCGTAGAAGCCGGGTACCAGCCGGGTCACATGTCCGAAGTCTTCAGCGCCCTTCATCGGCGGGACGGGCCTGACGTTCTCCGCCCCCAGGATCTCCGCGGCGAAGGGGACAATCTCCTCAGAGAAGGCGGCGTCGCACACCGTACTGGGGGTTTTGAGCACCCGGGTGGTATAGGCGCCGCGCCAGGCGCTGACATAGTGATCCAGAATCTCGGGGATACGCACAAGCAGGTGGTCGTAGGCTTCCGGGCTGAGAGTACGGAAGGACACCATGATCTCCGCCGTATCCGGGATGATGTTGGAGGCGCGGCCCCCGTTGAGTGCGCCCACGGTCATGGTGGCGAAGGCCTCTGGGTCCACCTCCCTGGGAATGAGCATGTTCAGAGCCGAGCATACCTGGGTGGCGATGTTCACCGGATCCACGGTTTTCTGCGGCTCGGAGGAGTGGCCTCCCTTACCCTGGATACTGATAATGAAGGTGGCCATTGCCCCGGAGGCCACGCCGGGGGAGTAGTTCAGCTTGCCCACCTCCACCTGGGAGCCCACGTGGAGGGCCATGGCAGCGTCCACCCGCGGGTTCTCCAGCAGGCCGTCCTCCACCATGGTGCGGGAGCCGTAGCCCATCTCCTCGCCCGGCTGGAACATGAGCTTCACGGTGCCGGGCAGCTCGTCCTCCATCTCCTTGAGGATGCGGGCCGCCCCCAGCAGCATGGCTGCGTGGGCGTCGTGCCCACACATGTGAGCCGTGTCCCCCTTGGCCGCGAAGTCCAGGCCGGTGGTCTCCTCCATGGGCAGGCCGTCCATATCCGCCCGGAGCAGGATGCACGGTCCGCCCTTCCCGATGACCGCCACCACGCCGGTGGAAGTGGGGGCGTCGGGGTACCCGGCAAACACCATCTTCTCCCGGTCCTCCTGGGAGTGGACGCCGCAGTCCCGGTGCGCAATCCCCATCTCGGTCAGGCGCTCCTTGATGTAGGCCGCGGTCCTGGGCGTATAGACACCCACCTCGGGCATCTGGTGGAGGCAACGCCGGTCGGCGATGATCTCCTGCTCAATAGCCCTGGCCTTCTCCAGTATTTTGTTCATCCTTAAACACTCCTTTTTCTGCCCGCCCGGGGTTCAGGCCCGAAAGACCGTTCTGCCGTTCAGCACGGTCTCCAGCACCTTTGCCTCGGGGAACGTATCCGGTTCAATCGCAAACAGATCCCGGTCCAGCACCACAAGGTCGGCCTGCTTGCCCAGCTCCAGGGTGCCGCGGACAGCCTCATCCCGGCTGGCCCAGGCGGCATCGGAGGTAAACAGCCGCACGGCCTGCTCCACCGTGAGGGCCTGCTCGGGCAGATAGACCCTGGTCCCCGCCCGGTTCTTCCGGGTGACGGCGGCGCGCAGGTTGTCCAGCACGTTGAAGGGCTCCACCGGGCAGTCGGAGCCGCCGCTGACCCGGATGCCCAGGTCCTCCATGGCCTTCCAGTTGTAGCACTCCTTCGCGTGGGCCTCCCCCACCCGCTCGGCGATGATGTTCATGTCGGCGTCAATGAAGATGGGCTGGATGTACGCCTGGAGGCCCAGGGCCTTCATCCGCTCCAGCAGGGCGGGGGTGGTGGTCTGGGCGTGGACGATGCCGTGGCGGTGGTCCGGCCAGGGCTCCTCCCGCTCCGCCCGCTCGATGGCGTCGCACACCTTGCGGAAGGCCAGGTCGCCGATGGCATGCACCGCCACGTCCATATGGGCGGTATGGGCCGCGCGAATCCGGCTGCACAGCTCTTCCTCGGTGTAGATAGGGATGCCGTGGTTGTCCGGCTCGTCCAGGTAGCCGTCAATCATCTCCGCCGACTTGGCCCCCAGGGAGCCGTCCTGGAGCAGCTTGCGGGGGCCGGTGCGGAAGAGGCTCTCCCGGTCGGCCGGATCGCTGCGCACCGCCTGGAGCCGCTCAAAGTCCTCGGGCTCCACCAGGCACTGCTCGTAGACCCGCACCGTCAGTTCTCCGTCCGCCTCCATCTCCCGGAAGATGCCGATCAGGCGGATAGGGTCCACTCCGGCAATGGCCTTCAGATCGTCGGAGTTGACGCAGGTAATGCCCGCCGCGTTCAGATCCCGCTGGCCCAGCCGGATCAGCTCCTTTACATAGGCGTCATCCGCCTGGGGGAGCACCTTCATATACAGGCGGGCGGCATCCTCCCGCAGGATGCCGTTGGCAAAGTCCACCAGGGCCAGCACCTCGGGCGCCACATCCTCCAGCGCGCGGATGCGCTCCAGCATTACAGAGTTGCAGGCCCCTATGTGCAGGCAGGTCCGCAGCATACACACCGGGATATCGGTGGAGATGCGGTCCAGATCCTCCCGCGTCACCAGGCGCCCCTCCACCATGGTCTCTTGATTCCAGCCCATGCCGATCAGGTAGGATGGGTGGTCCCGCTCAATCCGGGCCCGCCCCCGTTCTATGATCTCCCCGATGGATGCCACGCCAAACAGGGAGAGGTTTTTCTGAATCATGGCGTAGTGGAGCAGGTGCATGTGGGAATCGGTGAAGCCGGGCAGCACCATGGCACCCTGCAAATCCCTCGTCTCATCCCACGCCTGCGCCAGAGCCTCCTGAACGCTCCCCAAAAAGGTCAGTCTGCCGTCCTCCGCGCCCACCGCCTCATAGCGGCGCATGGCGCCGTCCATCGAGGCAACCGTTCCGTTGTACCAAAGTCTCCGCATATCAGCCTTCCTTTCTGCCTGCGGCAAGTTTCGTGCACTTAACTCTGCAAACGGGATGCCAGCTCGCCCTAATGCCCAAAAAAGGACCCGAGGGCCGGTATTGGGGGCATACCTCCGGCTCTCGGGCCCTTTTTCAGGGGAAAAATTTTTGCGGTGCAAAATTTTTTACAGGTCAAATTTTTTCAGCTTGTACTTCAAATTCTGCCGGGACAGGCCCAGCAGGCGGGCTGCCTGGGAGATGGAGCCGGCCTGCTGCATAGCCCGGCTGAGCAGCTCCCGCTCGTAGGAGTCCAGCGCCCGGGTGAGGGAAAAGCTCTCCTCCAGGCGCAGGGCCTCCGGCAGCTCCGGCGGCCGGTTCAGGCCGCCCAGCCGCCCGGCCAGGATCTCCTCCATGTCCTCCACGGTGAGGCGCTCCCCCCGGGCGACGGCCACCGCCCCCTCGATGGCGTTTTTCAGCTCCCGCACATTGCCCGGCCACGCATAGCCCCGGAGCAGCCGGAGGGCCCGCTCGCTCAGCCCCCGCACCCTCCGGTGCAGCTTCCGGTTATAGTGCTCGATAAAGTAGTCCGCAAGCGGGCCGATGTCGCACAGCCGCTCCCGCAGGGGCGGGAGCGTCAGGCGAATCACCCCCAGGCGGTAGTACAGATCCTCCCGCAGGCGCCCCTCCCGGATGAGCTTCTGAGGCTTCTCGTTTACCGCCGCCACGATCCGCACGTCGAAGGGGATGTCCCGGCTGCCCCCCAGACGGCGCACTTTCTTCTCCTCCAGCACCTTGAGCAGCTTGGCCTGGAGGGCCGGGTCCATGGAGTTGATCTCGTCCAGGAACAGGGTGCCGCCGTCCGCCTCCTCCAGCAGCCCCTTGCGGGTGAGGGCGCCGGTGTAGCTCCCCTTTTCCGTGCCAAAAAACAGGCTCTCCAGCAGGGTGGCCGGGATGGCCGCACAGTTTTGGGAGACAAAAGGTCCCGCCCGGCCGCCCTCGCTGTGGAGCGACTCGGCCACCAGCTCCTTGCCCGTTCCCGTCTCACCATAGATGAGCACCGACGAGTCCAGCCCGGCCACGTCCCGGATGCGGCTCTTGAGGGCCAACATGGCCGGGTCTTCCGTGAGCATCCGGTCCAGGGTGGACAGGCCGCCGCCCTCCCCGCCACGGATCACCCGCTGGTCAATGGTGTGGTACTTGGACGAGTCCACCACGCACTCCACCCGGCCGTCCACCACGATGGGGATGGTGGTGGACTCCAGCAGCACCCGCTCCCCCCGGTGGTTGTTGATGTCCTGGAGAACGTTGTAGCTGGCCCGGCCCGTCCGCAGGGCGGTAAGGATGGTGCTGCTCTCCCCGTCCAGCTCCGGATAGAGCTCCAGAATGTGCCGCCCCACCGTGTCCTGGGAGCACCAGTAGCTGTTCAGCGGAATCCGGTGGTATTCGATGATCCCCTCCCGGTTGACCACCAGAATTCCGTCCGTATCCTCGCAGAGGCGGAGTACCTCGCCAATCTGATCCAGAAACCGCTCCAGCATGCCTGCTCTCCCCTTCTATTCATGAGAATATAAAAAAAATCTGGATTTCTCCAGATTCGACGGATAAAACAATTGACTTTTGTTCCCTTTTCATGGTATACTGAAATGCTCTTATCTTCCAATCCAGTTTTCCCGATTTTTTCCCAGCTTGGACACAGTTTAGCATGCGGGGCGGGAAAGCGCAAGAGGATTTGTTTCTTTTTTGTCCACACAGCCGAGCGTGTACTTCCTTCTTCCCCGCCGCGCTTTGTCGGGTTTGACGGAAGACAGCCGATGGAAACCGGAGAGCGCTGCCGCCCAACGCTCCCCAAACAAAGAAAACGAGGTGTTTTTTCTACGATGGTCAAGGACGTCTACTACGGCAAGACCCTCCGCAAGAGCTTTGCCCGCCATGAAGAAATCCTGGACATGCCCAACCTCCTGGAGGTGCAGAAGAACTCCTATCAGTGGTTCCTGGACACGGGACTGCGGGAGGTCTTCAAGGATGTGGCCTCGATCACCGACTACGCGGGCAACCTGGAGCTCTCCTTCATCGACTACTCCATGGATGAGCCCCCCAAGTACAGCGTGGAGGAGTGCAAGGCCCGGGACGCCACGTACGCCGCGCCCATCAAGGTGCGGGTGCGCCTGCGCAACAAGGAGACCGAGGAGATCAAGGAGCAGGAGATCTTCATGGGCGACTTCCCCCTGATGACCAAGGCCGGCACCTTCGTCATCAACGGCGCCGAGCGCGTCATCGTCTCCCAGATCGTCCGCTCCCCCGGCATCTATTACTCCCACACCGAGGACAAGGCCGGCGGCATCACCTACGCCACCACCGTCATCCCCTACCGGGGCGCCTGGCTGGAGTATGAGACCGACCTGAACGACGCCTTCTACGTGCGCATCGACAAGAACCGCAAGCTGCCCATCACCTGCCTGATCCGTGCGGTGGGCCCCAAGACCGACCCCGAGATCCTCGAGCTGTTCGGCGAGGATCCCCGCATCGTTGCCACCCTGGAGAAGGACGCCTGCAAAACCTATGAGGACGCGCTGCTGGAGATCTACCGCAAGCTGCGCCCCGGCGAGCCCCCCACGGTGGACTCCGCCGAGAGCCTGCTCAACGCCCTGTTCTTCGATCCCCGGCGCTACGACCTGTCCGCCGTGGGCCGCTACAAGTTCAACAAGAAGCTGTCGATCTGGACCCGCCTGGTGAATCAGACCCTGGCCGCCCCCGTGGCCGACCCCATGACCGGCGAGATCATCGCCGAGCCCGGCGAGGTGCTCACCCGTGAGCGGGCCCACGAGCTGGACGACAAGGGCGTCAACGAGGTTGTACTGGAGCTCGACGGCGTGCAGATCAAAGTATTCTCCAATCACATGGTGGATATGTCCAAGTTCGTGGACTTTGATCCGGAGGAGTGCGGCGTCAGTGAGAAGGTACGCTTCACCGTGCTCCAGGAGCTGCTCCAGAATTACACCGGCGAGGAGCTCAAGGAGGCCGTGAAGGAGCGCATCGACGACCTCATTCCCAAGCACATCATCGTGGACGACATCATGGCGTCCATCAACTACCTCAACTGCCTGGCCCACGGGGTGGGCTCCGCCGACGACATCGACCACCTGGGCAACCGCCGCCTGCGCTGCGTGGGCGAGCTGCTCCAGAACCAGTTCCGCATCGGCTTCTCCCGCATGGAGCGGGTGATCCGGGAGCGCATGACCATCCAGGATCTGGACATCGTCACCCCCCAGAGCCTCATCAACATCCGCCCCGTCACCGCCGCCATTAAGGAGTTCTTCGGCTCCTCCCCCCTGAGCCAGTTCATGGACCAGACCAACCCCCTGGCCGAGCTGACCCACAAGCGCCGTATGTCCGCCCTGGGCCCCGGCGGCCTGTCCCGTGACCGCGCCTCCTTCGACGTGCGCGACGTCCACTACTCCCACTACGGCCGCCTCTGCCCCATCGAGACTCCCGAAGGTCCCAACATCGGCCTGATCTCCTATCTGGCCTCCTATGCCCGCATCAACCGCTACGGCTTCATCGAGGCCCCCTACCGCAAGGTGGATAAAGCCACCGGCCACGTCACCGACCAGGTGGACTATATGACCGCCGACGTGGAGGACCAGTACACCATCGCCCAGGCCACCGAGCCGCTGGACGAGAACGGCTGCCTGGTGCACGACCGTATCACCTGCCGCCACCGCAACGAGATCATCGACGTGGACCGGGATCAGGTGGACTATATGGACATCTCCCCCAAGATGATGTTCTCCATCGCCACCGCCCAGATCCCCTTCCTGGAGAACGACGACGCCAACCGCGCCCTGATGGGCGCCAACATGCAGCGTCAGGCCGTGCCCCTGCTGACCACCCAGGCTCCCATCGTGGCCACCGGCCAGGAGCACAAGAACTGCATCGACTCCGAGGTGGCCATCCTGGCTGAGGACGACGGCGTGGTCACCAAGGTGGCCGCCGACTCCGTCTCCGTCCGCTACGACGACGGCCGCGTGGAGGACTACCGGCTCACCAAGTACCTGCGCTCCAACCACGGCACCTGCATCAACCAGCGCCCCATCGTGGACGCCGGCCAGCGGGTGGAGAAGGGCGAGGTCATTGTGGACGGCCCCTCCACCAACAACGGCGAGATCGCCCTGGGCAAGAACATCCTCATGGGCTTCATGACCTGGGAAGGCTACAACTACGAGGACGCCATCCTGCTCAACGAGCGCATGGTGAAGGAGGACGTGTTCACCTCCATCCACATCGAGGAGTACGAGACCGAGAGCCGCGACACCAAGCTGGGCCCCGAGGAGATCACCCGTGACATCCCCAACGTGGGCGAGGACGCCCTGAAGGATCTGGACGAGCGGGGCATCATCCGCGTAGGCGCCGAGGTGCGCGCCGGCGACATTCTGGTTGGCAAGGTCACCCCCAAGGGCGAGACCGACCTCACCGCTGAGGAGCGGCTGCTCCGCGCCATCTTCGGAGAGAAGGCCCGCGAGGTGCGCGACACCTCCCTGAAGGTGCCCCACGGCGAGAGCGGCATCATCGTGGACGTGAAGGTGTTCACCCGCGAGGCGGGCGACGAGCTCTCCCCCGGCGTGAACATGGTGGTGCGCGTCTACATCGCCCAGAAGCGCAAGATCTCCGTGGGCGACAAGATGGCCGGCCGCCACGGCAACAAGGGCGTCGTGTCCCGCATCCTGCCCCAGGAGGATATGCCCTTCCTGCCCGACGGCACCCCCCTGGACATCGTGCTGAACCCCCTTGGCGTGCCCTCCCGTATGAACATCGGCCAGGTGCTGGAGGTCCACCTGGGCTACGCGGCCAAGACCCTGGGCTGGAAGGTGGCCCCCCCCTTCTTCAACGGCGCCGACGAGAAGGACATCGCCGAGACCCTGAAGATGGCCGGCCTGCGCCCCGACGGCAAGAGCTGGCTGTACGACGGCCGCACCGGCGAGCGGTTTGACAACCCCGTCACCGTGGGCTACGTCTACTTCCTCAAGCTCCACCACCTGGTGGACGACAAGATCCACGCCCGCTCCACCGGCCCCTACTCCCTGGTCACCCAGCAGCCCCTGGGCGGCAAGGCCCAGTTTGGCGGCCAGCGCTTCGGCGAGATGGAGGTGTGGGCCCTGGAGGCCTACGGCGCGGCCTACACCCTGCAGGAGATCCTCACCGTCAAGTCCGACGATGTCACCGGTCGCGTGCGCACCTACGAGTCCATCGTCAAGGGCCACAACGTGCCCAAGCCCGGCGTGCCCGAGTCCTTCAAGGTCCTGGTCAAGGAGCTGCAGTCCCTGTGCCTGGACATCAAGGTGCTGGACGACCAGGGCGCGGAGATCGAGCTGAAGGACGACGACGAGGACAACTACCAGCCCGGCAAGTTCCGCGACGAGGACGACGACTACTACGGCTACGACGCCGGCGGGGAGTCCGACTTCGCTGCCGCGGGCTACACCCTCAAGGAGGGCAGCGACGACGACGACCTGGCCGCCGCGGACGCAGAGGAGCTGGACGACAGCGACGACTTCTCGGATGACTATTCCGATGAGGATATGGACTAATTAAGGGAGGACGAGCAAAGATATGAGTTACGCTGAATTCGACGCCATCCAGATCGGCATCGCCTCCCCGGAACAGATCCGCGAGTGGTCCTACGGCGAGGTCAAGAAGCCGGAGACCATCAACTACCGCACCCTCAAGCCGGAGCGGGACGGTCTGTTCTGCGAGCGGATCTTTGGCCCCACCAAGGACTGGGAGTGCCACTGCGGCAAGTACAAAAAGATCCGCTACAAGGGCAAGATCTGCGACCGCTGCGGCGTGGAGGTCACCCGTGCCAAGGTGCGCCGTGAGCGCATGGGCCACATCGAGCTGGCCGCCCCGGTGAGCCACATCTGGTATTTCAAGGGCATCCCCTCCCGCATGGGCCTGCTGCTGGACATCAGCCCCCGTATTCTGGAGAAGGTGCTCTACTTCGCCAGCTATATTGTCACCGACCCCGGCTTCTCCCCCCTGGCCAAGAACCAGATCCTCTCCGAGAAGGAGTACCGCGACATGCGGGAGAAGTATGAGGACGACTTTGAGGCCGGCATGGGCGCCGAGGCCGTGAAGAAGCTGCTCCAGGACATTGATCTGGAGGAGCTGTCCAACCAGCTCCGCGCCGAGCTGAAGGACGCCTCCGGCCAGAAGAAGGCCCGCATTGTCAAGCGCCTGGAGGTGGTGGACGCCTTCCGCATCTCCGGCAACAAGCCCGAGTGGATGATCATCGACGTGCTGCCGGTGATCCCCCCCGAGCTGCGCCCCATGGTACAGCTGGACGGCGGCCGCTTTGCCACCTCCGATCTGAACGACCTGTACCGCAGGGTGATCAACCGCAACAACCGCCTGAAGCGTTTGATCCAGCTCAACGCCCCCGACATCATCGTGCGCAATGAGAAGCGGATGCTCCAGGAGGCGGTGGACGCCCTCATCGACAATGGCCGCCGGGGCCGCGCCGTCACCGGCGCCAACAACCGCGCCCTCAAGAGCCTGTCCGACATGCTCAAGGGCAAGCAGGGCCGCTTCCGCCAGAACCTGCTGGGCAAGCGCGTGGACTACTCCGGCCGTTCCGTCATCGTGGTCGGCCCCGAGCTGAAAATCTACCAGTGCGGCCTGCCCAAGGAGATGGCCATCGAGCTCTTCCGCCCCTTCGTGATGAAAAAGCTTGTGGAGGACGGCCTGGCCAACAACATTAAGTCCGCCAAGAAGATGGTGGACAAGGGCAAGGCCGAGGTGTGGGACGCCCTGGAGTTTGTCATCAAGGACCACCCCGTCATGCTCAACCGCGCCCCCACCCTGCACCGCCTGGGCATTCAGGCCTTCGAGCCCGTGCTCGTGGAGGGCCGCGCCATCAAGCTGCACCCCCTGGTGTGTACCGCCTTCAACGCCGACTTCGACGGCGACCAGATGGCTGTCCACGTGCCCCTGTCCGCCGAGGCCCAGACCGAGGCCCGGGTGCTCATGCTCTCGGCCAACAACCTGCTGCGGCCCCAGGACGGCGGCCCCGTCACCGTGCCCACCCAGGACATGGTGCTCGGCTCCTACTACCTGACCTATGAGAAGTATCCCGAGCACACCGCCGAGGAGACCTATGACGACGTGGCTGCGGTGAAGGCCGCCCTGGCCGCGGGTGCCATCACCCCCGATTCCTATGTCTGGGTGAAGAACCCCGGCTCCCTGGATGATATTCCCACCTACGCCGGCATCTGCGCCGAGACCGAGGACGGCGCGCTGCCCCGCGAGGTGCTCCACGTCTTCTCCAACGACATCGAGGCCCGCCTGGCCTACGACGAGGGCGAGCTGGAGCTCCACGTGCCCATCCTGGTCCGCCGGGAGGCGGAGGTGGACGGCGTTGTCCGCCACAAGCTGGTGCGCACCACCGTGGGACGCCTGCTCTTCAACGAGGGCATCCCCCAGGATCTGGGCTTCGTGGACCGCAGCGACCCCGAGCAGATGTTCGACCCCGAGGTCAACTTCATCGTGGGCAAGAAGCAGCTTGGCAAGATCATCGACAAGTGCATCGTCAAGCACGGCTTCACCGTGTCTGCCCATGTGCTGGACACCATCAAGAACCGGGGCTACAAGTTCTCCACCCGCGGCTCCCTCACCGTCTCCATCTACGACATGACCATCCCCGAGAGAAAGTACGGCCTGATCGCCGATACCGAGAAGGAGATCGTCAAGATCGAGCGGCAGTACAAGCGCGGCTTCCTCACCAATGAGGAGCGTTACCGCCTGGTGGTCGAGGCCTGGGAAAAGACCACCAAGGACGTGACCGACGCCCTGATGGCCGGCCTGGACCGCTACAACCCCATCTGGATGATGGCGGACTCCGGCGCCCGTGGTTCCTCCGCCCAGATCCGCCAGCTGGCCGGCATGCGCGGCCTGATGGCCGATACCTCCGGCCGCACCATCGAGATCCCCATCAAGTCCAACTTCCGTGAGGGTCTGTCCGTGCTGGAGTACTTCATCTCCTCCAGAGGCGCCCGAAAGGGCATGGCCGATACGGCTCTGCGTACCGCCGACTCGGGTTACCTGACCCGCCGTCTGGTGGACGTGTCCCAGGAGGTCATCATCCGCGAGCACGACTGCGGCACCGACGACGGCATCACCGTCAGCGAGATCGTGGAGAACGGCCAGGTCATTGAGACCTTCGGCGAGCGGCTCAAGGGCCGTTATCCGGTGGAGGATATCTGCGATCCCCAGACCGGCGAGGTGCTCATCGACCACCACACCATGATGACCGCCGACCACGCCAAGCTGCTGGAGGACCACGGCATCCACTCCGTGAAGATCCGCAGCGTGCTCACCTGCCGCGCCCGCAGTGGCGTTTGTTCCAAGTGCTATGGCATCAACCTGGCCATTGGCGAGCCCGTGGGCGAGGGCGAGGCCGTGGGCATCATCGCCGCCCAGTCCATCGGCGAGCCGGGCACCCAGCTCACCATGCGTACCTTCCACACCGGCGGCGTCGCCGGCGGCGACATCACCCAGGGTCTTCCCCGTGTTGAGGAGCTGTTCGAGTCCCGCAAGCCCAAGAAGATGGCCCAGTTGGCCGAGATCAGCGGCCGGGTCACTCTGGAGGAGGCCAAGCGCAACGCCATCTGCAACGTCACCATCACCGCCAACGACGGCGAGGTGGTCTCCTACGCCCTGCCCTACGCGGGCCTGCGGGTGAAGGACGGCGACACCGTGGAGAAGGGCTTCGCCCTCACCGAGGGTGCCCTCTACCCCCAGGACGTCCTGCGGGTGCGCGGCGTCCACGCCGTGTACGACTACCTCATCCAGGAGGTTCAGAAGCCCTACCGTCAGCAGGGCGTTGACATCAACGACAAGCACATCGAGGTCATCTGCCGCCAGATGATGCGCAAGGTGCGGGTGGAGGACGCGGGCGATTCCGATCTGCTCAGCGGTTCCACCGTCGATCTCATCCGCTTTGAGGATGCCAAGGAGGCCGTGCAGAAGCGCATCGACGCCGGCGAGACCAACGACGGCCTCGAGCTCAAGCTGCCCACCTGCACCCGCCTGCTGATGGGCATCACCAAGGC
>OLIH01000569.1_pt1 | contig 20150 bp, 13 predicted proteins | sample 1609721 | NCBI WGS metagenome assembly OLIH01 (sample SAMEA4350157, study PRJEB24818) | metagenome | biome: human; feature: gut; material: faeces | place: Denmark | collected 2013-09
CCGTTACAGATGAGAAACGTCTGATTATTGAAGGAACAGATCTGACCAACTTAACGGCATCACAATTATATTTGATTGATAGTAATTCGGGAAAAATTTTTATAGATGGATTGTTATAGATAAAAGGAGGAGCTATGGGAAATTTTAGAACAGACGATGATTTTACAGGTTATGACGGCAATAATGCCAATTCCGGAGAGTATCCGGATTATAGCGGATACGATAATCCGGAAATGGGAAATGGTCCGGGTGAATATGGAAAGATAAAAAAAACGAATATATTTTCCAGAGTACTAAGTGCAATAGGCAGCATAGTTGCCGGATTGGGATCAGGCAAGGGAAATGGTGTATCGGCAGAGAAGGTACTGCTCATTTTATATGTGATTGCGATGATATTTATTGTGATAAATATTCATGCGGTTCTGGACTTCCTGTTTTATACTACTATGTCCTTGTTACAGTATGTGATTATATTATTGGTTTTTCTTGCTATGGGGTACATTCTGTTTCGACATATTTTACGATAGGAGTTTCAAAAGATGAGGGTAATAAAATTATGTGTTGCAACTTTGCTTGTTTTGGAAGTTCTGGCTTTTGTGGTACACTTTAATGAATTATTAGGCTATATAGGCAGTGCGTTTGTGGCTTTGGTGCCTATTTTCATTATTATTGCTGTTATTATATGGCTGTTGAGATCCATATTTAGATAAAAAGAAAAGGAGTGAGGAAAATGAAGACAAGACGTTTTATGGTCGTAATGTTATTATTAATGTCAATAATTATTACGACACTGACGGGAGTACAAAGCGTAAATGCTGAAGAAAGTGATGCGTCCAATGTTGGGTATAACATTGAAGTAGTTGTTGATGCAAGCGGTTCTATGAAATATACAGATGAGGAGAATAATCGATATACAGCTATTGATATATTTCTTCAGACGCTTCGCGAAAATGGCAATAATGCCGGGGCCATTGTATTTACAACAGAGATTCAGGTTGATACCGGTTTGAGTGAGATGACTGATAAGAATGCGAAGGAGAATCTGAGCAAGCAGATTAAGGAATATGCTCCGAAAAGCGGTGATACAAATATCGGACTGGCGCTCCAAACTGCCGTGGACAATTTAGAGGCCTGTAATAACGACTCGGACAATATTATTTTATTGTTAAGTGATGGGAATACCGATACAGGATCTGCTGATGGGGATGAGACGGCTTTAGGCATTGAGAATGATGCAATTGAAAGGTGTATTGCGGATGGAATTAAGGTATATGGCATCTGTCTGAATAATAACGGTCAGGCGAATCTGGATGAGTTTGAAAATATTTCTAACTCGACGGGAGGCGCTTTTTTGGAAGTTAAGAGTTCTGAAAATTTAGTGGCCGCTTTGAAGGATTTTTATGGGCAGATTTTTAATACACGATTCATTTCCGATAAAAAAACTATTACGAATGGTGTGGCAACTAAGTCTATTGAAGTCCCGTCCTATGGGGTTGAGGAGTTCAATATCACTATTGACAACGCTTCAAAGTTGTCTAATGTGACGATTACTAAGCCAAACGGCGTTGATATGTCTGCAAATGAGTTCGGAGGTGTATCTTCTGTTATTGGTGACTATTATTTTATCAAAATCACTGATCCGGATGCGGGGCTTTGGGTTGTTACCGTGAAAGGACAGAATAATACAGAGATAACCTTTGATTTTGTATTTAATACAAATAATAAAGTTGAATTGGAAACAAGTTCCGAGGATAATTCTTTCTCGCTAAATGAATCCGTGGATTTTTCTGCTGGCTTCTATGCAAACGGGGAAAAATTAGTCGGGAATGATTATTATGAAAACTATACAGGAACGCTGGTTGTTAATTTCGCTGACAGCGGTAATGAGAATCTTCAGTATTATCCTATGGAGTCTGATGGCGAGAATGGGTTTAAAGGCTCTTTAACTTATGATGAAGAAGGAACTTATGAAGTTTATGCAGTATTAACCTGCGGTGAATTTGAGAGCCTGTCTGATCCGATTATATTTTCAGTTGGAAACGCACTTCCGAGTTTTGCCGGTGGTGATGATATAGTGCCAGTAAAAATCACAAAATTATTTAACAGCTCTGAAACTGTTGATATTGGCCAGTATTTTACGGACAAAGAAGATCAGAACCTTACACTTGATATTCTTGCATCTTCTTATGGGGAGGACGAGATAGAAGGGCCAAACGGTAATGAAATTACTTTGAATAAACTGGAAGATGGAAAGATTACCGTTCAGGCAGTGGACAGCGCCGGCGGCACGGTTCAGGGTGTTATCCAGTTTGAAGTAACTGATCTGAGCTGGATTATTATTGCAGTTATAGTTGTGATCCTTCTTGTAATAGTTATTATTGTTGCCATAAAAGTGAGAAATGACAAGATAAGATTTTTTGCAGGATATTTGAATATATTCTCCGCAAGTCAGGTAGATGACAGTACGTCCAGACCTGCAACTAATTTTAGTGGAAAATATCCTCTTGATAATTTTGGTCTGTTGAATCATCAGTTTGATAAGGACATGTATTTTAAAGTGCTGCCGGATAAGAGCGTACCCGGCCATGGCAGCCATAAGTTGCGGTTGGTATCTCCGAAAATCTTTTATTATCAGTCGCCTTCGGGGGAGACTGCTGTTAAGACGCTGGATATGGTTACCGGAATGGTTTATGATATTCGATCCACTTCACAGGAGGATCCGATGGGAATTAATGATACGATTAGCATTTCTCTTGAAGAAAGCTACTAATTTAGAGGAGGAAAAAACAAATGCTTAATTCATTATTTATTGGAAATCAGGATGGAGGTATTATCAGTACTATCACACAGGCACCGCAATCTGAAGAGCCGGTTGTCATTGTCGGACTCGGAGGAACAGGAGTGGATGCCATTACCCGCCTGAAAACTAAGCTGCACAGGCAGATTGAACCGGATAATAAGGACGAAGTAGCTTCTGAAGGTGCAGAACCAAAATATGAGCACATTAAGTTTCTCGGAATAGACGCAGATAAGAAGTGGCTCAAAGCTTCCGGACTTACTCAGGAGGAGTCTCTGAATATCCAGAATTATTCCTATAACGTAATATTTTCTCCTGAGAAATTGGACGCCCTGAAGCAGCAGGAGGAGCTTCAATGGATGAGCATCGATTATATGTCACGAAATCTCCCTCCCACTCCGGATGGGGCAGGGGCATATCGCCAGTTTGGACGATGGCTGACAGTTTCAAAAGCTAATGATATTAAGATGAAGCTGACACAGGTTATCACTCAGGCTTGCTCCGGTAAAAATGGCGGGGAATTAATCCTTCATATTGTTTCCGGTATTTCAGGAGGTATGGGGGCAGGTTCGTTTGTTGATGTCTGCTATATTGCAAGAGATGTGATAAATGGGCTGGGCTTTAATGCAGCGAAGGTATTTGGGTATTTTGTTCTTCCGGATGCGATTATTTCTAAAGCAGCTATCATTGGAGATCCGATCAAGACCGCGGCAAACCAGAGAAACGGTATAGCTTCTTTGCTGGAGATTGAACATTTGATGAACCTGAAAGAGTCAAATGAGTGGTTTGAACAGGACTATGGCGCTTTCAGCATCCGCACGCAGGATCAACTTGTCGATATGTGCCATTTCGTATCTTCTACAAATATGAATGGAGTACCTGTGCCTAATGGATATGAGTATGCCCTGAATGTGATAGGAGATTATATTCTTGCGTTCATCTCCAGAGAAATGGTTGCAGATGTCGCTACTCCGATTACAATGAAAGGCAATCTGGCAAATATTAAAAATGATTTGAGTATGATACCTCCGGCAAATGCGCATGGATATTCCCAGAATTATCACATTATCGGTTCTGCCAATGCGGAAATTCCTACTGCGCAGATGGCTACATATCTGGCGTCAGAACTTTTTAGAAAACTGACTATTCAGAATACGATGCCTAACAATATTCAAATTGAACAGGAATTTGCTAATTATTTAAAATTATCTAAAGATTATGCCAAACAGCTGGAAAATCAGATGGCGCAGGGGGCAGGATGGGAACAGATAACCGAACAGTTGGTCAAGAAGTATTTTGATCAGATTAAAGCCCATATGAATGATAACGTGCTCCCGGCGGCAATGATAAATCCAACAGAAGCATCCCTGAGACAGAGAAAGGGGCTTTTACTCCAAAGAAGAGAATCTATGGAAAAGAAAGTTGGGAGCTATGTTTATCAGGCAGGCGCAAGCTCTATTCCAGGCATGGCATTAAATAAGCTGATTGAGATAGCTGAAGATCCTAAGAAGGGACCGGTTTATGCATACGGGATGATGAATAAAACAGGTGCAGATATTTTTCACTATCTGGATGGCAGACTAAAGTATTATTCTTCCCAGAAACAGCATGCAAGGGATCAGGAGGCTTCCTTTACTAACCGTGAGCCAATAGCAAAGCGTGATTTGGGGAACTCTAATTTATTGACCAGAGGGAAAATGATCGCTGAGTATGCCAGTACACTGAACAGTATTTATTTCTGGCAGGCTCAGGCCGAACTGTTTGAAGAGATGGAAGTTCTTATGTCAGACTTAACCAATACGTTCCGGGAGATGAACAATGAGTATCTGAAACCTTTGCATGAGGTTACGCGTGAATTGGTTGAAACATTTCAGGCAAACAGTACTTACTTCCAGATGGGGAAGGGGGATCAGTCGCAGGACGGATTTACAAAACAGCTTGTGAAGTTTTCACATATTAAGCCGGAACTGGACGCTGAACTCGTAAAACTTGATCCGGTAGCTGAGACGGGGGGAATCCTTAAAATTCTGACGACCTATCCCGATATATGGATGGAGAAAGAAGAACTGAAACTGAAAGCAAGAATATCAGACTATATTCTGACAAAGTTTAATCAGACTCTATCCGGAAGTCTTGAGAGCTTTTTACGAAAGGATCTTAAGATGCAGGCTGCAAATGGGCAGATATTTGCAAATGCAATTCAGACACAGATTATCAGCCCGTTTGTTAATGACGCAGCTCCTATCTTCTGGACTAATGATCCTGTGGTAAGTAATAATACCCAGACGGCTCATCGGTCTGTGTTGACTGTACCGAGCTCGGCCAATTGTGTATGTATGGCAGCCGACCAGCATAAGGGAGCAGATAATCGGATTGAGGTCAGAAAGTCCTTAATTAATGACCGTATTTATGTATTAAGGACAATAAGTGGTGTGCCGATGCATGCATATCAGGGGCTGACCCAGTATCTTGGAGCATATACCGGATATAATGATTTAGGACTGCATCTGTATGAGCGTAATATAGACTGGAGAAAGATCCTGACGTTCCCTTATCCGTATAGCTATGTTCCCAAATATACCAAAAACGCGGATTCGCTGCTGGCGTTATATGATGAAGCGGAAAATAAAGGAATTATTTATTATGAGGAAACCAATGCATACGTGAAACGGCTGAAAAGCGTAGAACCGGAGCAGCTGAATCTGGATGATATTAAGGTAAATGGGAAAGTGGATATCGAGACTGCAAGAAAAAAAATTGCCGAATTTAATGAAATTCTCGAAAACCCGCAAGAGCCCTTCCCTATTAACTCCAGAGGAAACAGGCAGGGAAATGCTCTGGTAAAGGATAATTTCCTTAGATTCTACGGGGTTCAGCAGATGGTAAATGAAGAGCTTGCGAAGCAGAGCGAGCTGGATAAAGCTATAGCGGCTATTAATGAGCTTATTGAGAATACTTTAAAGATTAATACTTTGAAAAAGGTGTTTTTTGACGGGATTCTTACAGGAATATTCGATGATGACGGACTTAATATATCCTATAGTTATGTTCAGTTTGGTATGCAGAAAGTAGTTGCGCTCTGCGATAACAATATGCCATTTTCTGGACTTAGTAAATACTATCAGGCTTTCCAGAGTATGATTACACTGGATGAATTTATTCAGTCTGATATTACAAAGAATGTAAATCTTAAATTTGAGCAGATGAGTTCTGCGGATAAAAAAGAAAGAATTACTAAACTTTTAGCTATATATAATCCGGAATTTGTGGCAAGAATTTCCAGCAATTTTGTGGGAAGGCCGGAAAAGAAAGAAATCGATGATTTTTATGCTGCATTTATTCACTATTTAGATGACCTCAATATAGTGCTGGCGATGTCAGGAGAACTGCAGTGATCGATTCATGTATTTAATATTGGCGGACTCCTTTGCCGTAACAGGCAAAGGAGCTCCTTTATTGTTTAACTTATAATTAACAAATTATTTATAGAAGAGGAAATTATGCAAGAAATGATAAATCGCTGTATAGCGAAAGTTAAAGAAGAATCAGAAATAAATGAAAGAGGAGGATACGATGTACAGGCTCCGGAGAATCCGTCTATTATTGTTAATTATAATTTAGATAATAAAATGGCTGAGCGGTATTTCGATTATCTGGAACAACTGTGGCCGAGTGTCTGCCGGAATGTTCCACAGGCAAAGGCGGAAGACGATTTTGAAGAAATCGAAAATGATGTTCGCGGAAATCAGATATTCAAAAACTTCAGCGAAATTGATATTCATATTTTGGTTAATCTTACTGCCTGCGAAATACAGGAATTAAATAATTTTTTAAAACATAATTTCTCCAGACCTGTATATAAAGTGATTCTCCATGAGTTCCTAGATTACGAATGTGGAGAAAAAATACCTGCTACGGAGAAGAAACTCCTTGAAATATTGGGGCATCATGAGAGAATCAGATATCAGTTCCTTTATTCGAACCGTTTATCTAACGGGGGAATGTGGAGAGCAGAAAACGCGTCCAGACTTTTAAGGCTGGCGGCTAATATAACCGCAATCATGAGTATTGATTCCCATTATTTTAATAGCGGAACGATATATACCTTTGCTTACAATTTATTGGAAAAGCCTACGAAGAAGATTGTTCAATTTACTATCCACAGGATGCTGGAAAGAATGCTCTCATATTCAGATGAGCAAAATTTAGATCAGGATCTAATAAAGATATTTCAGGATAATATTAAAAGAGAAGTCGGTTATAAAGCAGCCGGTTATTTATTTACAGAATCGGACTTCAAGTATCTTCCGTCAAATAAGAACCTTCACAAAGAGAAGGCAAACGTTAGTAAAAGTATATTTACTCTGGAAAGAAATTATCCGATAGCAGCTTCCTGCTACAATGCAATGACAAAGGAGAGAACCGACGAAATAAGAGAAATTCAGTTAAACGGGCTTGATTTCACAAAGGAAATTGATCAAAAATTATCGTATTATAAAATTAACGGTTTTCTCAGCAATAACCGTCAAAAAGAAGACTTGCCGAAGAGACTGGAGAACAGTCTGCTGCATCAAAAGACAGAGCAGGATAACGGTGCGTTTGGTACATATGGAAAAGTACTGGCGGCATATGGAAATCAAATGGTAGAACAGGCAGTTACAAAACGGGTTTTTGAACAATTTGAAAAACAGCTTTTGGACAAGATTGATTCGGCTATTAATATTAACGAATGGCTTTCCGATTTTGAAAAGAGCGGTGAATTGCAGATTAACGCAGTTGAAAATGAGACAAATCTTATCAACTACTATGGAAAAATAATTGATGATTTTTGGAATAGCAATAGAAATGTGATTATTGCACGGCTCGATCAATGTTGTACAAGGGGAGAACTTTTGTGGAAAGGAGTATTTCCCACAGTACTGGATTTGTTTAAGAGCGCCCCTATTTATTACAAATCATTTGAAGATGAGATTGATGAACGTGTTGGAAACGAAACAGCAAAAACCATGTTCCAGCAAATTAGTCAGGACGATAATATAAACACTGTTTGTCTTGATCTGACTAATTTGCAGTCGTCGATAAAGGTGTCGCGAACAAATGTGGTAGTTCTGTTGATTAATCCAGAATCGAGACTTATGCGAGTAAATATGAATGACAACTATGAAATATTGAGGTTAAACAGGCAGGACTGCGTTGAACGGATTGATTTCCATATTGTGTCATTAATGCAGGAGGGAAAAAATGGAAATTGAATACATGAATCAGCAAGAGCAAATAACTATCCGGGATGCGAAAATCATAAATCAGAACTATTCAGTAAACTGGCTAGCACCTGTTTATCATAAAGATATTCTGGTGTGTATGAAATCATCATGGATGTCATATAGCAGGTTTTCAGAAACTTTAAGGCGGCATTTAAACGAGAGCGAATATCAGGATGATGAGATTTATTGGATAAAGGTTACTGGAAAAACATCAGTTACTGTTTTAACAAATAGAATCAGATCGCCAATTGATGTGATACTTTTACCAATGACTGAAAATAAGATATATATTCCGCAGAGTGAAGAAATGTGCCGGAGTATCCAGAAAACTATAAAAGGAGTTGTTAAATATATCAAGAAGGAAATATCATCATGGATTCCTTCGATTAATATAAATGAGGAGATAATCTTTCAGAACAGTTCATTATCACTGCCAGGCGATACAGTTATTGCTGAATATTTAGTCGGAAATTTGAGATATCCGGTTACGGCCGGAATGCTGGGGCAAAAAATTGAAATTCAGCATCCCAGAAATGTAGATTGCAGGGTTTGCATTGCAAAAGAATTTGGTAGTAAATACAATCTGATAAGAAGTGAGGAGTAATATATGAAAGAATCATGGAATAGTATCAAATGTCCATTTTGTTTTCGGAAATTTGCACATAATGAAGTTCATTTCCGCATTGCAGAACCAACGTGTACTGATGCGGAGACGAAATTTAATAAGGCGTCTTCAGATGATGAAAAAAAGAAATATGAAAAATTTAAGAGAAGAACTAAAATAGATCCTAAATATGATGTGGTATGGGGCAATCTGCGCGGCGGAACACCAACTAAAAGTGTTCAAGACCTTTTCTATCTGCCGTGGGTTGATGAAAACAATAAAAATGAAATGATTGTCGGAGATTATATTACTGACGAGGAGGGATTTGTGGAAAAAATCGAGGATCGCTGCGGACATTTTCCAAGTCAAACAAGAATTTGTCCTTATTGTCATAATAAACTTCCAGAGCATTATGGGAAATATCCGCAGAAGTTTATTGCAATCCTCGGAGTATCTTCTTCAGGAAAAACGGTATTTATCAAGCAGTTGCTGTCTAAAATAGGAGGAGCTTCTTCAGAAGCTGGGATTTTGAGCTATGTGGCCGGAGAGCTTTCTCACTTGACTTTGCCGGAAGATGATAATTCTTACCTGACATTGAACCAGCCGCTTCCAGATTCTACGAAGGACCTGAATTTTAAAGTCCCCTATTTTGCAACTATGAGTTTTAAAAAAGACAATAGTATAGCTTACTATAATTTTGTGATTTATGATGTGGCAGGTGAAACCCTTGTTAATGCTGACACCAATAAATTTAATTTTTTTGCAGGATATATTAAAGAATCGGATGGAATTATCACTTTGATTGATCCTGCGCAGTTGGTTAACAATCCGCGGCCGGAGTATCCTGCCAGACAGATGATATCTACTTTGTTCCGTGTATTTGGCGGCAAAATAAAGATACCTAATGCAATTACAATTTCAAAATCGGATTTACTGCTGTCTGATCAACAAATTAAAAAAGGCCTTAATACAGACGATAGCTATTTTAGTGAAAATTCTATTATTACAAAAAATATTCCCTGGGATTTAACTAAAAAGTATTTTTATGCAGATGAACATGCAATGTTAAATGGACAGTTAAAAAAAATGTTACTTGATAAAGCAAATCAGTTTTATGAAAGCGTGTTACATCAAAATGAAGACGCGTCTTTTTTTGCCATATCAGCGTTATTTGATGGAGTGGATGAGAGGCTTACATTTGAACTTTCTTCCAAAAGTGAATGGAAAATCGATCATATTCAGGAATATATTGAAAAGTTTGCGATTTTGAAAAATCAACTGCAGGATATTCAGTATGATTTAGAAGATCAGGAAGCAAATCCCGATGAAAATATTATTGATCCGGCTAATATTATCGTTAGCAGAGCATTTGTTTTTGCTCAAAGTGATGATGTAGTAAGAAAATTGGATTCAATCTTGGGAAGGGTTTCGATGTTATCTACCCGCAGAGAGATTAGAGACGCAGTGGAACAGCAGTTTTCCCAAGATGAGAAAATAAATCTGCCAGCTTATGACAGGTGTGGGGATGAGTCGATTACTACAAGGGACTTAATCAGATATATCGAATACCTTAATAAGGAGATGGACGATTGTATTTTTGATATTTATATACAGGGGTATCCGAGGAATAACGGAGATTTAAAATCTTTACGAATAGAAGAACCATTCTTCTGGTTGTTGAGTGAGCTTGATATTATTAATCATGGAAACTTATTTACTCAAGAGCCACCTAAATCTAACAACTTTAAAATTAAATTGTCTGGCTTTTGGAGGAAATGATTGAAAATGATTGAACAGGTATTATACAGACGAACGATCGAACAGGGATATATAGAATATAGTTCCCGGGGAATGACCAAAGAGGAAGCACATAATATTAATGTAGTTATGGATACTGTTGCATCTCAAATCACTGATTTGGGATCAGGATCTGATGCACCATTTATGATATATCCGTTTCCGGAAACGCAGAATGTTTGCATTGCCACGTTCCAGCGGGAATTTTCTAAGGGAAGGAGTAATTCTGTTAATCATGCAATTTTGATTCCGCAGGATGAGTATCAGAAACTTGGGGAAAATCCGGAGAATTTATGGGGGTTTACATATAAAAATTTCCTTTCAAGAAAAGTGAATCATCGCGGCGAGATGTTTACTCTTAAAAAATTAGATACTGTGGAAAATCCGGAATTGGATAAAGAATGGCTTTTTCAGGAATACCATTTGAATAATCAGGGATTTTTGCATTTTTTGACAGCAATTTATACATCTCTTTCGAAAAGCAAAAATTATACATGCGGAATTGAGATTGACAATTCAAGAGACGCGAATAAAGTTATGCGTCATTTTGGTTATTTGATTATGAGTATGCTGCCCTTTGGATTGAGAGATAGAGCATCTTTTTGCAGCAGAAATATCCCTGAAACCGTAAAGCTGACTGTACAGGTGCTGTTGGAAAGGAACGCCGCCAAACCTGATGTGACTTATAATTTGAATTCAGAGGAGTGTACGGTTAATAATGCCAATATTGATATTACAAATTTCTATCTGAATGATTTGCTGGATATGTCTAATGCGTCATTGAAGAACTATTTTGAGCATTTGGATGCTTTTAAGAACAATCTGAATCTGGCTGAAAACTGTGAAGTGGACTATGTCATTATTAAGTTATTTAAGCTGTCACAGTGCCCTGAATTGTTTGCAACAGAGACGGCAGAAAATCAGCTTGTATTTATTAACGATGCCTTTTCACTTCCCACAGAGAAGACAGATATAATAAATTCAATTGTTGTCAGTTTGTTACCATATATAGATCCGAGACATCATATGGAGGTTTTTAATATTAATCTGGGCTTGTATCGAAAATTGCATTTAGGAAAAGCATCAGACCAGTTGATTGCTTCGCAGATAGAAAATAATTTACTAATGAATTATGCGAATGCAACATCAGACGAAAAGATTCGGCTTTTTAAAACTATATTTAATACAGACAAGAACGATAAATCGGTTTATAAGCTGCTTAAAAGATTCCTTGATGAAAATGATATTCAGATTGATACGAACCTGCTGGAATTATATATATCTTTATATGAAAAATTATTTGATATAGAAGGAGAAGCACTTTATAGAAAAATTTCGACTGTATTCATCAATAGCGATGTATCAGAAAAAGTTAAGATATGGGACAGACTGTATACAGGGACAAACAAAGAGGCTTCGGGTTATTTTATGTATAATATTCTGGATAAAGATGATGAGCCGTTCGAGAAAGCTATTTTCTCTAATATTGTTTCTCTTTTCCAGAATGCGGCAGGTATAAGAGAAAAGGAACGGTATTATGGATGTATAACAAATGTTATCCGGAAAGAAAATGATGATTATCGCATACGGATCTTAAGTCGATATAATGATACATCTGAAGAATTAGAAAACTTGTTGTGGGCTAGAACATATAACTCGATTGAAGATTATAAAAAGGCTGCTCAAAATCCTGAATTTATAAGATGCTTGGAGGAAAAATTTTATAATTCATCTCATTCCAAAATCCGTAATTTATATTTACATTATTTATGTGTATTGCCGGTTACGGAAATAGAAAACATAATCCATAATATTGAGTGCAAATCAATAAGAACAGAACGTGATACACAGCTGCTTCAGGAAATTACCCATTCTTTGCTTGAGAAAAAACAGAAGATTTCTGTCAGTACGTTAAAAGAGCTGACTGAGATAACAGAAGAAAGCGGTGTGGATGAATTAGCGGTATATATTAGAGAAGTATATCTGTCTGATGATTCTGGTGAAGAAAAGGAAATTTATGAGTTCTTAGAAAATGAGCAGAATAGGATTTTTACAAATCCGAATCTTAATAAGGAAAAACTCTGGTCATTTGGACATTATTATGCCCTTCAATTAAGCGACGGTATATTGAAAGATAAAGAACAATTGTGGCGTACTTTGAAGTATCTTGATATGTTTGCTTATCCCAAGGAGACCTATGATAAAATATTTCCTATGTATCAGAAATACATTGATCAAGAATTTTCGGACGCAGGATCCGATTATGACCGCTTTTTGATATATAAACAGATATGTGCTGATTTAGATTGTATAATTCAAACTCGATTTGGAATGGCTTATGCCGCTGCGTTGAAGGAAAATGCAAAAGCCTGTTTTTGGAATGCTTCCAATAGTTCAACATTTAGTTATGAGCATTGCAGCATTTATAGAGATATCAGCGAAGTATATTCGCCCCAATATGCAGAGCATGAAAATCATATTCTGGCAGAAAATATAAATGGATTGATATATGGCGGGTATGTTGACTGGGATAAAGTGTATAAGTTCTTATTATCTCGAGATTATATCGAGAAGGATAATGTACGCATTCAGATTGCGAAAGATTTTATGAAACGGTACCGTAATGAAGGATTAAGAATACAGGATCCGGCATATATTGCTTTTGTATGTGTGCATAAGACTACACTGAAAATGGATTATATGTCACTGTTTGATAATTTGCAGAAGTATGGTTATCCGATTGATGATAAAAGCATCAGAGAAATGATGATTTTCAGATATATTCCTGTCAGCGAAAAGTTATGTAAAAAAATTACTCAGTATAGGAATTTTCAGAGTGATAATCCATCTTATGGTGATGTGATCAGGGGACTGTTATTTGAACAGATAGGAGTTCTGGCAGTACTGCTGGCGGATAATATTGTCAGTTCATTCTTCTTGAAAATGTCTGATGATATGAATATGCGGAATATTGGACTTCTCTGCAGCTATATCGTATATATAATTGTGATTATCGGGGGAGTTGTAGTGTCTGTAATATTGATGTGCCGAGCCAATAGAAGAAGAAGTTACGCTTATGATGGATATGTATTCGGTTTATTGATTGTTAATTTGGTGATTACTATAGCCGCAACAATCTTCAGTATCATTTTTTGGGGCTCGTTTATTGATATAGCTGTGTCCGCTGTGGCATTGGTAATTGCAATAACAGTAAATATGAGGTCCAGAAATATATTATTAAGACGACACCACAAATCGATAAAGAAACAGGGAGGTGGCCGCCATGAATAAGCAATTACGAATGCGCCCGGTATTTAATATCCTTATAATTATATTGGGAGTTGGTGGTATTATTGCAGCAGTTTTTTTGTCATGGAAGGGGTATCAAAATAATAAGATTCCAGAGGTATATACAGATCAACAGATTGTTAATCAGGTAATGCAGGATTACTCGAAAGATGGTTTCAAGGAAGGCGATATTCAAAATATTAGTGTTAAAAAATTAGACGATAATAGGAGTTTTTCTGCAACGGTTGACCTCGTGAAAGAAACTGAGATATGCAAAAGGGAGTATAGTGTAAATTATTCTTACGGTATGGTTGATGGATGCTGGGTAGCGGATGAAGGCGCTGAAGAGTTTATTTGTCAGGAACCGGAATGGCTGTTACAGGGAACTTCATGGTCGGCAGAAACAGAAGAGGGCATCGAATATTATATTTCATTTTTATCTTCGACAGATGCGATTATAAATGTAACTGAGAAAAATATAGATGACGAAGAAAGCGACGATGACGAAGAAAATGCAGACGGATTAGAAGAAAATGTGGATGAACTGTATGAAGAAGATGATGAAGCTGCATTTTTAGTAAAAGACGAATCCTGTCAATTGATACAAGTGGGGAATGATTCCTTGTATACCGAGGATATACAATGCACAGATGGAACTACTTTTACACTTGAAGTGAATGAAGATACAGTAAAAATAAATGTGGGCAACGGAAAGGAAGAGATAATATTGGAAAGGGAATAGCGCTCTGTTTCCCCTTTCCAGTTTATATTATGAGAATGTTTGAGCAAAAGCAGTATTTTATTAGTAAGTTCAGCTTCGAAAACAGATATTGCGTAGATAAAGAAATGGATGCGATATCGTGCTATGAAAAATGGTTTTTGACACAAGATGAATACAAAAATAAGTATGTGATTTTATTTGAAAGAATAGGAAATTTCCTTCCGGATTTAAAAGAACTTTTTTTTGAATTGCCTATTCATGAAGCCATTATTTACCCATTAGATTTAATTGAGAAATCTAATGTGTATATTTTTGAAAATGAGATAGGATTTGTTTATTCCCCGCGGATCATGGAATATCAAATATTTGACCAAGCGATGCAGACGGATAAAAAAAATAAGGTTAAATTATTACGGCTTTTATGTAACACAATCGCAGATATTCATAAAAAGAAAATATATTTAACCGGTTTTGATAAGAGGCAGCTTATGGTTGAAGATGGGAAAATGAAGATCCGGTATAATGGATTTAAAAATCATAACCGTAACAGTGTGTACAGAGTGCCCGACTATTTTGCGGAGAAGTATTCTTCTGCCCCCTGGATTCTTGATGCGTTTTCTTTAGTGGCTATTATTTTTGAATATATGTATCAGTGGAAACCGTTTTGTGGAATGATGACATCATTTTCCCGGGATGAGGAGTACCAATTTGAGGTTTTTTACAATAACTTTCGAAAAAAAATATTTATTTTTGAGAGAGAAAAGAAAATGAATCAAATCGGATTTCTTGTAGAGCAGCGACCGGTTATTGAAAAATGGAATTCAACAGATTTACCTATATCCAGATTTATTGAGAATATTTTGACGTTAAATATTCCAACGAATTACAGTGAAGATACTATACTTTTAGAAATACAAAAATTGATAACATATTATGAAAATTCAGAATTGTTTCAGTAACGGAGGCGACAAATGGAAGAATATTTAAAGCAACTTTTTCAAAAGGACGGTGCGATGATTTTTCATACAGATTATCATTTGTTTCTTAAATTGCTGAATCATTTTCCAGACGAACCGTTAAGAAATGATGTTTATTGTATTAACGCGATTCTTGGAGGAAATGCCTTTTATGAAACGATTGTGAATTGTCTGAAGCATGAAGATCATAAAGTAGACCGTACAATGTATAATGTTTTTGTTGACCAGATGTATAGTGGAGATCGATTCTGGAAGAAAGAAGTATATGATTCAGGACATTTTGAACAAGTACTCCGCATGCTATTTGAAATCACATCTTTAGATCTGTCAGATATCCCCAGGAGAATAGCTATTAGCAGTCATGACACAGAACTTATTGATATAGACGTCAGTGGCCAGTTAGAGGAAGCTGAAGAGGCATATAAAGCAGGTTCTTATAAAGTGGCGTATGATAAAGCAGTCCGCCTATTTGAAAATGGAGTGGGTGAAGCTGCCAGTTTACTAGGAGCAGCATATTATGCAGGAAATGGAACAAAAAAGGATTATAATAGGGCGTTGTATTATATGTCATATCCCCATACGAGAAGTGTGGAAAAAAATAAAAAAGAACGCATGTTATTGGAAAAACTATTGGAAATGCGTGACAAAACAGCTTATAATATTTTGCTTTGTATGAGTGGAATTGTTCTGATATTTTTGGTTATGATTATCACAAAATTTTTCTTTTTACATACGGGGCTTGCATTAATAAGTATGTTTCTTTTGGCTGCCGGAGGAATAGCATTAGTATTTGTATATCGAAAACGTTATATTTTTGATTTTAGCTGGTGTTTCTTTTTACTGGGATGTATGTTTTTGAGTATATTGATGTTATAGGGGGAAACAACATGGAATTAAATAGTAATAAAAACAAATTGGAAATTAAAAGTACAATGGCAACAGTTATTGCTATTATATTGTTGGCTTTATATTTTATTAGAGATTTTGCGGCTAATCAAAAAATGGCAATGGCTGTCTGCTACATAGTTATTATAATTCTTAGTGCTTGCCTGACTATGAAGAATAGTAGTTTTTTTAAGTCGGTTTATACTTTGATAATGATGTTTGTTTTAGGGAGTTTTATCAAGTATAGTATTCCACACTGGTCTGACTGGGAGTGGTTCCGCTCTGCCTTTTTAGCTGATTTTAATTCAACTGTGGATGGAGCAAAAATAATTACAAAGGTATTTGATACTTCTTATATCTATTTTTATCTAATTGGATTAGTTCTATGGCTTGTAGCTACAGTTGCTGCTACGTCAGTTATTTCGCCTAAAGTAATATATACGATGCGAATATTGGGAATATACTCTTTGTGGGCAATTGTTTTACATATTTTTACAACTTTTTTTAACAATTATGAATTGTTGGGAAGTATTATTTTTTATGTTTTTGTAATCAGCGCTTTTTGGACAGCATATACAACAAAAACATTCCAGCCAAATGGAGTATGGAAGACAATCATTCTGGCATTGATAATTGAAACAATAGCGGTATTTTATATGGCGGAGTATGAAAATCTGATCAGTTTATTTCAGAATATGTATAACATGGAATGGTACTATTCACTATTGCTGGCATTGGTTACTTTTATTTGTCTTTTAGAAGAAAATATTATGGAAGACAATATGATAGGATTTTTCCTTCTGGGGACTAATGTGCTTATGCTTGCGGAAAGGAATAAAGGCATTGGGTTTGAGCTGGTAATTGTACTATTGTTTCATATAGTGGCGGCAACGGCGTATCAGTATATTTTGAACACTTTTTGTGTGAAAAAGAACGGAAAATATATTCCTGACCATCGAATTATTTACGGATGCTGTTATATTGGCGCTTTTCTTCTTACAATGTTCATTGAACTCCGCTTTGTTGCAGCAACGGTACTTTTTATTATCTGCCTGCTGATATTGTTGATCTATTACGGAAAAAACATCAATATTGAGGGGAAAATATATGGAACTATCCTTGTAGGTGCAGCTCCCTGTCTATTACTTGAGGTAACTATGGCTTCATTGGGCAAAAGTTCTGCTTCTTTGTCCGGGATGATTATAGTGACAATTATGTTTTGGTGTGTGTGCGGTGTCGCACTATCTTGGAAAGAAAGCTGTAATATTAAATCTGTTGTAATTGAAAAAGCTGCAGCAAAGTCTATTGTATCCGGTTTATCTGCTATATCATATTTTTTAACTCTGGTGTTATTATTTATATGATCAAATGCTGGTTAAGATATTTTATGAGTGAATTTAGAAGAAAGAAATATTAAGGAGAAATGAATTATGTCTAAAATTAAATATACAGAAGTCGTGTGCGCCTGTTGCAAACAGACTGTACAGATAAAACGGATATTTTCATTTGCATCAGATAGGGTTGGTTTAGATGGAAATATGCATAATCCTATGCAATATGCAATGGAGGAATGTCCGGAATGTCATTATACATCACTGGATATTAGTGATGCTAATATTCAGGTATCCAAAGGAATGTTGAATGCTTTTCACATAAAACCTGGATATGATAAAATACAGACTCCAGAATATATTGCTCTTCTTAAGGCGGCCGACATTTACGAAAAAAATAAGAAACCTTTACTACAGGCATATGTTCTGAGGCTTGCCAGTTTTTATGCTGATGATCAGGCTGAGAATAGTCTTTCAAAAAACCTATTAAGATTAGCGAATACAACTTTACAAACTTATTTTGAAAGTTTAGAAGAATTGACAGTAGACGATGTCGCCACGGCAATTTATCTGATTGACGGAAATAGGCGATTAGGAATGATTGCAACTGCCTTGAATATGAGTAATGATCTTCTAGCGTTACTGACAGATATTCAAGAAAGTGATGAAGTTCGAAAACTTAGTCAGATTTTGAAATTTGAGAAGTCACTATTAGAAAAACGGGATATTAATGAACATTTAGTTAGAGAGGCATTATGATATGGGAGGATTTTCGTGGGGGAATGGCAGAGCATCTCAGTCAGGGCGAAAAAGCCTTTTTGGTGGAAAAAGATTACAAAATACGGAACAACCAGATTATAGCAGATATTCAGCAGAAGATTTGTGCAGTCAGTTTAAAAGTGAAAACTGGAAGCTGCTTTCCGATGAAGAAAAGATAGCTTTATTTCAGGAAATTGAAAACAGGGAAGCCGTAGCTCATAATCGTGAACCGGCTAAAGTAATTCAGGCCTTTGGCGGAAATTTAGGCGGCTACAATAATATTACACATGTTATAAAGATACGTCTTACCGATAACCAATTTGAGGATCTTGATACAATTTTTCATGAGGGGGAGCATGCAAATCAGAGCAGATCATCCAATAAAGACGTAAACTTTTCAGAAAATGATAAAAAGTTGATAATGCTTGAGGATACTATTTCTTCCGATGGACGAAATGATCATTATCATTATTATACATCGTTATATAGCGTTATGACTTCGGAACTTGATGCTAATAACGTTGCACTTCAGAAAGTACTTAGCTTTAAAGAAGAGTTTAAGGATGAGGAAAAGTATTTGGCATATTTGTCATCAAGACAGAAAGAGTATGAAAAACTTGCGGCGGATATTGAAAATAAGAGAGAAGAAAAAAAGAAGGCACTTCTGGAAACGGCAGAATGCGCATACATTCGGAGAGAATTGACGGAGAAAGAATTCGAGAAGATTAAAGATAATATTATAAATAATTTTAATTATGATTCTTGTGAAGCGCGTACTGTAGAAATTAACGAAGTCTTAAAAAATTACGATCTTAGTGATAAGAGAGAGATTATGAATATTTCATTAGATACAGATAGTGTGGAAATTGCCAGTACTAATGAAGAGCCGATTTTGAATAGGTACCAAATTATTGATGCGCAAGAAATTGAAAATATTAATGATTCTGGAGAAAATTTTTGGAACCATCATGGAAATACTAAAGAGGACTATATGAAATTAGCATCTAAACTTCCGGAAATTCAGAAAGAATTGGATGCAGGGAAAACATTCGATGAAATTAAAGAAAATCCGGATTTACATGATGCATTAATAGCATATTATTCGGATGATAAGATGATACGCGTAATACAAGATAAAAATGGTTCTTATCAGTTTGAAGATGATGGACGACATAGAGTGATAGCAGCGCAAGAATTCGGATATAAGATACCTGTAAATGTTGTTAATTCTCAACAGCCAGAAATAACGAATTATTATAATGGAGTTCGGAATAAGAGTGCGCAAGAAGATGCTGATGTGAAGGAAAATATACGGGCAAAAGAAAAAGTTGAAGTTGAAGTCAAAGAAGAAGAGAGGAATGGGGAGACGGAAGCCATAGAAGATTCCGGAGAAGAGAAGACCGAGGCAGAGGAGGAAGAGACCTTCGAACCTGAAGACGTAATCGAGACGGAAGAGGAAGAAATCTCCGAAGGGGAGGAAGCCGAGACGGAGGAGGAGAGCTTCGAACCTGAAGACGTGATTGAGACGGAAGAGGGAGAAGATTCCGGAGAAGAGGAGACCGAGGCAGAGGAGGAAGAGAGCTTCGAACCTGAAGACGTGATCGAGACGGAAGAGGAAGAAATCTCCGAAGGGGAGGAAGCCGAGACGGAGGAGGAGAGCTTCGAACCTGAAGACGTGATTGAGACGGAAGAGGGAGAAGATTCCGGAGAAGAGGAGACCGAGGCAG
>OLIH01000575.1_pt1 | contig 19957 bp, 20 predicted proteins | sample 1609721 | NCBI WGS metagenome assembly OLIH01 (sample SAMEA4350157, study PRJEB24818) | metagenome | biome: human; feature: gut; material: faeces | place: Denmark | collected 2013-09
AATCAATATTCTAATTGGTTTAATTTGAAAAGGAGTGAAATTATGATTTTCTGGAAAAGCCCGGATGCCCTTGTCCCCCAGCGGATGGGAAGATATGACTATACTGTGATTTATGATCAGGACGGAGTCCACCGTCTGTCTTACAGACTCCCTACCGTGTTGAAAAATCTGGCCGCCGACCGAGGCATATCCCTGCCCATTCTGCGCCGCAGTCCTGTCCGAAAGCTGGCGCAGCCCCTGTATATGGGAAATGACCTGATTCTGGTTCCTCTAAAAATGCAGCCGGGCAAACCGTCCTACGGATATATCAATCTCCGTTCTCTCCGTCAGCTGGAGGCCGGCCGTTCTTTTTGTTCCGTCCGGATCCGGGGCGGCTGGAAAATTCCCGTGCTCTGGTCCCTTTCCATTACAGCAGCCCATTTACAGCAGGCAACGCCGCCGGATGATTTTTTCATTCCCGTTGCCTGCTGTTCTTCATATGAAAAAGACGGCCCCGCTGACAAGCTTTCCCATAAAATATTCACTCTTTCCGAAAACGCATAAATATTCATTTTTTCTTTTGCCTTATTAATGATTTCAATAAGCATATTTTCTGTAAACAGCCTCATTTTCTGTTATAATAGGAACACTTCGCCGATATCGGCAGAAGTATGGCAGGGCGGCGTTCCCTGCAAAAGGATAAGTCTTCCATTTCTGAATGAATTGATCTGCTTCCGATTCGTTCAGAAATGGAAGATTCTCTTTTTTATCTGAAAAACCGTCTGTTTTCTGCCTATTTTGATTTTTATATGATGTTGTGGGAAGGGATAACACATGGTGTGGAAAGCATTGATTTTATTGTACGCAATATGGGGTATGAACTGGATTGTCATGAAGGAAGCCGTTCTTTATTTTCCGGCGGTATCCTTTGTTGCCTACCGTTTTGCATTGGGCGCTGTAATTCTTCTTGCCGTGACAGCCTGGCTGCGCCTGCCCCTTCCGCCTCGGCGTTACTGGCCCTGGATTGCCGTCACAGGAATTCTTCAGACCGCCGTAATGAACGTAATGGCCCAGATCGGTATGGAAACTCTGAGTGCAGGACTGGTAGCCGTACTCAATTACAGTATGCCCTTGTGGGTTGCCCTGATAGCCCATTTTGTTCTTCAGGAAAGAATGACTATGCGGAAAACTGCAGGCATGACAGTCAGTGCGGCAGGTTTGCTGATTCTGATGAATGTCAGTTCTTTTGGTCATCTGTCTGCCATTCTTATTACCCTGTGCGGCGCTGTAGCCTGGGCTGCCGCCAGCGTCATCATGAAATGGCAGGCACGCGTTGCCGCACGGTCCGGAAGAGAAGATGAATGCGGTCTGATTCAGTATACGACCTGGCAGATGGTCGCCGGCGCTGTGTCACTTTTTCTGTATATGGGACTGACCGGATCCGGCCCCATCCGCTGGACGCCCGCTGCCGTAGGATATCTCCTGTATAACGGCGTACTGGCTTCCGCCTTTGCTTTTTTCCTCTGGAATTATATTCTTTCCCACATGGAAGCCGGAAAGGCATCCATGACCATTCTCGCCGTTCCCATTGTCGGCGTGATCAGCGGGGTCCTCATTCTGGGAGAACCCATGCATGTTTCGACGGCCGTCGGCATGGTCATGATCCTGTCAGGTATTTATTATATTATCCGGCAGAAATAAGACGGACTGCAATCACTGTCATACGAATCGGTCAAAAAGCACAGACATACAGAAAGGAACCGCCCAATGATCCTTCACGGGCAGTTCCTTTTTTGCTGAGTCCTTCTGATTCGGCACTCTGCATGGCAGATCATCTCCGTAATGGTAATAATCCCTGTGTCTGAGAAATCATCGTGATAAGAAGGGAGATCTTTTTTCATACCTTTTTGTCAGTCTTTCCTTTCAGTCCGGTAAGAGAACGGAACCGGTAACTCTATCCTTGAGGAGACAGGGTATTCACATCCGACAATAAAGCCATAATATATTCCGCCAGCTCCTCATCATGATTTTTTTCGAACTCCATGGCAATCTCTACCGCTGCCTGCCGGAATGCCTGATCATTATGCTCTGTGTGATATTTAATCAGGTTCAGGATCATTTTCTTTTTCATGTCATTTCCTCCTTTCTTATGCGGTAAAAAACAATAATTTCCCAAAGCACCCCATTTCCCTCAAGATCGAGACAACTATGCTGCATAAATATAAATTTCAATAGGCAGATCAGATAAATATTGTTCCATTAGCAATTTTACTTTTCCCCATTCCAACTCGCCATTTCCACAGCCGAGACGGGGAAAACCAATAGAAGTAATACCTTTCTCCATGTACCTATCTCTGAATTTTTTTAGTCCCTGTTCAATATACTCCAGCCGTGAAGGATATCTCCAATTTTCTTTGGTGGGAAAAAGGAGAACCTTATAATCCGGGCCATTCCACAACATTAATTTACCGATTTTCAACTGATTCTTTTCGCAGGCCTTTTGATAACAAAGAAACATCTCGGGATAACGCTTCTTAAATGCAAGGGCTAATCCTTTCCCCATCACCCCCACTGTATTCACCGGATTGACAATGACCTGGACAGGACTTTGAAAAATATCCCCCTCTATATAATGAAGCAATCCCATCTTCCCCCTTCATTGAATACCCACTTTTTCCCCATTTGGCAAAATCAAACTGCATTCCAATTTACGTCCCGTAACCATAGCAATCTTTTGAAGATCATCTAGCGTAAAACTTTCTCGTTTCATTTTTTGACTGAATGCCTGAGACGTTTTATCCAATTTTCCTGCCATCTGAGACAATGTCAAATCTGATTGAACATATAAAAGGCTAATAGCTTCGTCTGCTTTCATAATATTACCTAATTAGATAATAAACGATGATGTTTGACTAATCAATGTTTCTATTAAATTATACTTCCATATGAATATGGACATCATTCCATGCACACCCGATACTGCTTTAGTTTATTTCTCCGTCAATATAACAAAAGAAGAACCGGCCAAGGATGGCAGTTCCTCTTTTTGTGCAAATTCTTTTATTCAGCCTCTTTACGGTGCGGGCAGTTTCCGTGATGGTGATGATGCTCTCCCTCTCCGTGACATCCGCACCCGTGTTTTTCTCCATGTCCTTCATGATGATGACAGCAGTGATGGCCTTCCTCTCCGGATGCCTCTTCCGCCCTGTGGCTCTTTTCATGCCAGTCATGGAACAGCTTATCCAAAAGGCCGGCCAGTGTCTTCTGTTCTTCTTCTGTCAAAGATCCAAAGAGCACTCTGGCTGTCTCTTCCTTATGACGGGCATGTTCCACGGCAGCCGCCGCTCCCAGATCGGTAATCTCCACATTCACATTCCGTTTCGCATGATCCGGCTTCCTCCGAATAATCAGTCCCTTGTTTTCCAGCTTGCTCAGAAGCTCGCTCAGGGAAGAAGCGCGGATATCCAGTATTTCCAGCAGTTCCTGCTGTGTCATGGAATTCTTCTCCGTCAGCAGAGAAAGAATGCGGTGCTGGCTCGGATGGGCTGCCGTGCAGTGATGGTGACCCCGTCCCAGCATATGGGCACAGTGCAGAAAAAGTGGATACAAGGAATCCGACGCAAAATCCTTTGTTTTCTTAGTCATATCCTGATCGTTCATAAAATGGCCTCCGTTCATTTATATTAGGTACCTAACTATAGTAATCATATCATGTTTACGCTTTCCGTGTCAAATATTTTTAGGTACCTAATATTAGATGGTGAGTCACTTTCAATGGATGTTGTCTCAATACTCTTTGGGAAATGCAAGGCAGAGATTGCTGTAAAGATTTTCAAGGGGAAGCGCTGAAGACAACTCATCTGTAATTCCCTCTACCAGAAAAAAATGATTTTGATACGGTCAGTCATCTGCCTCCGCCTCCGCCTCCTCCAGCGCAAACGCCAATGCATTTCGGCTTGTTTCCTGATAAAGGGTTTCTTTTTCACCTCCTAATTGGAGGTCACGATAATAGACATCTCTAAGATTATTACTTCGCTTAATCCTCTTGATCTGAATATATCGGTTTTCCGGGTTGGTTGTTGTAAAGATAATAAATTGTTGATTCAATAATTCCAGGGGTCTCATATTGTGAGATGTGAATAAAAGCTGACCCCTTCCATAATCCTGAAATGCCCTGAGAATTTCTCCCAAAAGATATTCAAAAATACCGGTATCCAGTTCATCTACGGCAACAGTCATGGATGGATCTGAAAAAGCTCCGATAAATATAGGGAGAATACAGATGATCTTCTTTATTCCCTCTGACTCATAGCGGATAGGAATTTTTTGATCCCCCCTCAGAGAAATTAATTCTCCCCGGACCATCTTCTCTCCCTTTTTATTCAATTCCCGTCCCAATTCCTCAAATTTTATATTTACATCAGGAATCATGGCATTCAATACTCTATTTATTTTAGGTATCATCTTCTGCACGGTTTCAAATAATATTTCCGGTATCAGAACGCCGCCCTGACTCTTTGCATTGACAGGAACCAGGATATCTCCCCAATGTCTCTTAGAATGGATTGTCATGGGAAGTCCAATACTAAGATTAATCATCCCGTCTTCCTGATTTCCAAAAACATGCAGTTTTCTATGCCCGTATTCTATTAACCCTTCTATGATATCCCTGAAAATCGCGCCTTCCTCCATCACAGGGTAAGCAGCCCGCAAAAATTTCATCAATTCAGCGGAAAACAAAAATGATTTGCCCTGAACCCTGGAAATTCCTTCTTCCACAGTCAAATCAATTTGGCTGTTCTCATTGCTTTTTTCTACACTTTTTTGAAGAGCAATGGGACGTAAGGAAACTAATTTCTCATTTTTATCGTATCCGATCAAAAGTTTCCTTCTCTTATTTCCTATTTTACAGTACAATTTTTCATCAGTAATCCGAAATGGATGATGGAGACCTTCTTCAAGAGAATTCTGGCGTACACGCTGAATGGAAAAATGATATTCCGCCCTATATCGTTTCTGTTCCTTCTCCATCGAGAAAGAAAACTGGAAGTCTGACTTTTCTTTTCCCTTTTGAATAAATTCATCCATATAAGAAGGAAGAGGCATCCCCTCCAGGCAGTACTTTAATATACGGACCGCATGAATTAATGCCGTCTTACCGGACCCGTTCTGCCCGTAAATACCCATCATATCCGAAGAAAGAAATGGCAATTCCTGCGCATATGAAGCGGAACAAATCTCCCCCCATCCAACATTCATAAAATTTTCAAGAGTTAAACAGGTTATCCGGATATTCACATGAATCATCTCCCATGACAAGAAAAACAGCGCATAAATTGTTTATCACAATATTACCATAATTATAGGCATAATGGAATAAAAAATTCTATTTTTGGATTTATAATGTGAATTTTTCGGAATAATACAGATTATCTGTTATAAATATCCCAATGGATCATTCCAGTTTGTCTTAAAAAGTGCTGAATGAAATTATTGAAAAGTGCTGATTGAAAGAGTTGAAATATGCTGAATGAAATTTTATTTTACAACTGATATAAAAAATATTCTTCAGAATGTAATGATCTTTGCTGAGAAATAAAGATTTGGAACTAATGGCTATTTTTTTTAAATTCGACGTGAAAAATTTTAGTTTTCTTTAGTCACTTTACAGCCTGCCGTTGACCGCTTCCTGATGAGCCGCCCTGACGGACATCAGACAAACCGCCACCCCCTGTCCGGTTTTTGTCAGGATCAGTACGCTATACGGACCGCTCCACGCCGCTGCCGAAGTCTCCACCTTATCCGGCACACCGCATAATTGCCTGAGATGAGAATACAGCTCCTGATAAGCCTGATCTGTTTCATAACCGGGCTTACGCAGCAGAGGAATCATAATGGCTATGAGCCGGTCATTGTGAAAGGCGGTCACGGCCACCATGCGTCCATTCAAATATAATTCTCCATTGGCATTAGGGATAAGCACCAGATAAATGGGATCTCCGTTGACTCCATATTTATAAAACTGAGCATGCATATCCGGCTGCACCTGACTCAACGGTTCTCCCCAATACATGCCGCCGAAACCATTGGGATCGTTTCTAAATTCAGCCGATGCCCCGCCCGGCGATAAAATGGCAAACAAAAACAGACAAATGATAAAAACATACTTCTTCATGACTTACGGACCTTCTTTTTTATTCTTTTTATATGATTTCCCGTCTACAAAAACAAAAACATCAGCACCACTGCTGCCACAGCCATGGAAGCGCATCCTAAAAAAGACGACTGTGCGTCCGCCGTTTCTTTCCCTGCATTTCCCAGAGGCTGTCCGCACTGGGGGCAGTAATCCCAATGCTTTCTCATACGGTGCCCGCAGTAAGGACACACAGTCATATGATTTCCTGAAGCTCCTGATGATCCCAGTTTCTCCGTATCATACAGCCCTGTCCCTGGAATCCCTGCTGTCACATGAGTCCCTCTGGTTCCTACTGTAATTTTGGCTCCCCTGGGGCCAAAACTGATACTGCTGCTCTTTTTCCCTACATTCAGCCGTATACCCGGTGCAATTTTAAAGCTTTTATGAAACCTCCAGCCCATCAGAAAACATACCCCCCCTGTCTAATTCCCTTCTATGAAAACAAGTTATATCCAGTATATAGCAGAATGAAGTATTTTTCTTGTCTTTATCTGATATTTATACCCGCCTATATGAATTTTCTATATAATACTAATTTAGTAGATATTATGACTGTCGCACTACAAAAAAGAATAAGTCCCCCACAGACACGGAACTCATTCTCTTCCCAAATATAAACTGTCAGTTATTAAAATTCTTGTTTACGGCTCCAATGATAAAACGACTCATACACCCTGAACGCTGAATTCCCCATGTTTTCAATCTGGGAGTAATTGCATTCCTACGGTATATCAATATTCATTAATCATCATCCCGTTTCCATTCCCAAACCATAGAACCCGATGAAAAACAAAAATGCATCTCTCCCATATTTGTCCATGCATTGTATCCATGACGGCAGCAGTTATTTGAATTTTTAAATTAATAGCCTACACGCGTTAAATAAGGGTTTCAAGTTAAGAGTATTTCCTTACGCGTACCTATTCAATCTGACACTTATTGATTGCCCTGACAGCATTTGTGATGGTGTTTTTCACAGATAATATTCAATTCCCTGCATAAAGTATTGAGCTGATCACAATGGCAGTCCATAATCTTTCGGATATCCAACGCATCAATCAGTCCTTCGGTTTTCCCGCCTTAAATATACAGGCGGTTCTGTTTTTTAAATAAGCGCTGAATGGCTTAACACCCATACCTGAAACAGTGGTTTTCTGGGAAAGGCGGAGAAAACGCAGAATACCTTCTGTATCAGAAAGAAACCAATCCTCAATACACCTTTGTGCCGCTATATGAAATACATGCCTGACACCTATATGCTTTAATTCCTGCTCTACTATATTCCACTGCACAGGAGGATGATCTTCCATTTCAAAAACATCCGTATCATGACAGAGAAAAACAACAAAGGAAACTCCCTTGTTGTTTCTTAATATATCATTCTGAAAAATCCTTTTGACTCTGTTTTTATAATTTCCTACACCTTTAATATTTTTGATAATGACACAGCAGTCAAAAGTGCCGCAGTATTCCCGCAGCTGACTGATAACCTTATCATAAAATGTTTTTTCTGTTTCTCTCTCTAAAAACAGCACAATTCCCCTATTCATGCTCAGGATCCTCCAGATATCCCTTGAGAATTTCCATCTCGTCCTCAGATCCGCTCATCAAGGAAAAGATATATTCTCCCGTTGATATCTCTTCCGCTTCTGCATCCCGAAACAGCATTTTTTCTGCCGATTGTCTGATTCTATAAAAATGAGCCACTCCCTCCGCATTGGGTATCCCGATATAAATATTATGAGGTTTCTGATATCGTATAATATACGGAGAATGACTGGTCATCACAATATCTATATCTCCCCGGATCTGGTTCAGTACCTGCAGATATGCCTGAAGCAATCCCGGATGAATGGAATTTTCCGGTTCTTCAATGGCAATCAATGATAATTGATTGATATCGGCGAGAATCACGTGCGTTAAAAGCAGAAAAATTCTTTTGGCTCCGTCAGATAAAGCCTGAAACAGAACCGGTTGATTTAAATGGGTGTCCTGCACATACATCCGATATACTGCATTGTCCAGCGTAAATGGCAGGTTATCTGATATTTTCAGATTTTTTTCTTTTAAATCAATTTCTGCCTTCTTGGGAATAACAATTTTAAACTGGGGAAACAACTGCAGATAGGCATCCATCAATAAATCGTATTTATCAGGATATTTTTCCTTCAAAAAATAAATCATCTTGGGCAGTCCATTGCCCTCTCCCTCAATGAAATCAAATACGTCCGCATTTTTGGCAATAATGGGTCCTGAAACATATTGTCCGCTGGCATCCAAGTGTCGGTCTATATAAATTTTCATCTTCCTGACCGACTCAATTATGCCTCGTGCAAAAAAGCCCTCCATAAGCCCCAGTTTGTCTAATGACAGTTCATTACTTTGAAGATCAAGGGAACTGCTGCACCTTCCGCGCTCTGATTTTCTGTATTTTGTTTCTGTATTCCTGTCCAGAATCACAAAATACCGTTGGTTTTTCCCTTCCCATTTCATATGAAAATGCTCCGAGAGAATTCTTTCCCCGCTGCCGTCATTTTTCGGCCATCGGAAAGAAAACCGATAAATTCCGATAAACGGACGGTCTTTCCATTGATCAGATATTTCGATTTCCATCATGAAATCTTTTTGGGCTGTTGCCTTGTTTAAAGGAATTCCTCCCGCCCATTTCATCATGTTGGAACGTGTAGATGCATCCTGATGTATGAAATCGAATCCAAACCCAATGGCCTGCAATGCATTGGACTTTCCATATCCGTTAAGAGAAACCAACGAGATGATTTCACGGAGATCCAACGATGTATTGTCCACATTTCGGAAACCGTCCACCGTGACTCTGAGGAGTTTCATATAAATCATCCTTTCCGATATGATACGTCTCCTATATTATATCAGAAGAAAAAATAACTGCAACAAAAACATCGTCATTTTAAATTATTATGGATTATTTATGCTTTTTTATCACAATAAATACGTTTTTACCATCACTTTTTATGGAATCAGATTTTTATCCAAAGATCCGCCCTGACAATTTGATCAGAATAAAAAGAGACGGATTTTTCATTATGACATCAAAAACCCAGGCCGGGATCTGTCTCCCGGCCTGTCTGTTTTTTCTTTTTATAATTTTTATAATCCCAGATCACCATGAATATATTTTCTGACAGCGTCCTGCCACGGTTCAGGCAGCTCAAATTCCGCTTCCTCCAGCGACCGTCTGCTGAGCCGGGAATTACGGGGCCGTTTGGCTTTTGTAGGATATTCATTTGTGGAAATGGGATGAACCTCCGTCTCCATCCCCGCCTCATGGAAAATCTCCCGCGCCAGCTCTGCCCAGCTGCAGGTGCCTCCGTTGCAGGCATGATAGAGTCCGTACTTATCAGTCTGGATCATATCTGCCAGAAGCGGAGCTATATCCGCCGTATAGGTAGGGCTCCCCACCTGGTCTGATACTACATTCAGTTCTTTTTTTGTCTTCCCCAGACGCAGCATGGTCTTAATAAAATTATTTCCGTTTTTTCCAAAGACCCAGGAAATGCGGACGATGAAAAAGCGGGACAGACTCTGCTGCACGGCTTTTTCTCCCTCCCATTTGGTTTCTCCGTACATATTGACCGGGTCGGGAGCATTGCCGGTGTCGTAGGACACGGTGCCGGTACCGGGAAATACATAGTCAGTGCTGATGTACATCATGACCGCATCAACATCCCGGCAGGCATCCGCAATATACTGCGTCCCGTCCCGGTTGATCCGGCGGCACAGCACGGGCTCTTCTTCGGCCCGGTCCACAGCTGTATAGGCGGCGCAGTGGATCACCGCATCCGGCTTCTCCTGTTCCATAAAACGGCACACGGCCGCCTTGTCGGTGATATCCACCCCGGCCGATCCCGTCCCCACACAGGGAATCCCTCTGCGCTGCAGTTCCTCCAGTACATCATGGCCCAGTTGTCCCGTTGCTCCCGTTACCCAGATCTTCATCAGTCTTTTTCCCCCTTCTATAACGCAATGTCAACATGATATTCTTTCTGACAGATTACGATGCTGACCGTATTTTCCCCTGACCGTTTCCCATACTCCGCCTGTAAAAGCAGAAGGGTATCTGCCAATCAGTCTTATCTTAATTATAGTCTATGAATATTCTTTTGTCTTCTTTCTATTTATTGAAGTGAATACGGCTTTCTCTGCAGGATCAAAGATGTATCTATGAAAAAAGCCCTGTGCAGCATGAGGGATGTTTCTGAAGAGTACTGACAGATTCAGGTTCTCTTCAGAAGCATCCCCGCTGCAGGGCTTTATTTGGGGATTTTTTCTTTTTTACAGTACATGACTGTGATTATACATTTCATATTCTCCTGAAAGAATATGCCCCCACCAGGTTTTATGGGACAGATACCAGTCAATGGTTTTTCCGATGCCCGTTTCAAAATCCGTTTCCGGACGCCATCCCAGCTCTCTTTCCATTTTGGCCGGATCAATCGCATACCGCCGGTCATGGCCGGCCCTGTCTTTCACAAAGGAAATCAGACTTTCCGGCTTGTCCAGTGCATGAAGGATGGTTTTCACTATCGTCAGGTTGTCTTTTTCGTGATGGCCTCCCACATTGTATACCTCTCCCGTCCTGCCGTCCCGGATGATCCGGTCAATGGCGGCGCAGTGGTCTTCCACATAGAGCCAGTCCCGCACATTGGCCCCGTCGCCGTACACCGGCAGCGGTTTGTCTTCCAGAGCGTGAATCAGCATCAAAGGGATGAGTTTTTCCGGAAATTGAAAAGGGCCGTAGTTGTTGGAGCAGCGGGAAATGGTTACCGGAAGGCCATAGGTCCTGTGCCAGGCCTGCACCAGGAGATCCGCCGAAGCCTTGGATGAGGAGTAGGGACTGGAAGCATGGAGGGGCGTATTTTCCGTAAAGAACAGATCCTTCCGTTCCAATGGAAGATCTCCGTATACTTCATCCGTAGAAACCTGATGAAAACGGTGAATGCCGTAGATCCGGCACGCGTCCAGAAGAACCCCCGTCCCCAGAATATTGGTATTCAGAAACACATCGGGATGGACAATGGACCGGTCCACATGGCTTTCCGCAGCAAAGTTGACCACCACGTCCGGTTTCTCTTTTTCAAAAAGGTCATAAACGAATTTCCTGTCCGCAATATCTCCCCTGATAAAAGAAAACCGGGGATCTTTTTCCGCTTTCTCCAGTGTTTCCAGATCTCCCGCATAGGTCAGCTTATCCAGACACAGGATCTGATCATCTCCGTGTTCCAGCTCGTAATAAATAAAATTACTTCCGATAAAACCGGCTCCGCCGGTGACAATCATTTTCATAGGCTGTTCCCTTTCCCTGTTTTTCTTCTTTCTTCGCATATCTTTTCCCGCAGTCTTTCATCAGAAAACGGGCTCAATCTCTTTCAGAAACGGATTTTTCTGATCCTTATCCGACAAAATCGGATCAGTGATATTCCATTCCACGCCGATATCGGGATCATTCCAGCGGATGCCTCCGTCTGCCTCCGGCGCATAGACATTGTCCGCTTTATAGAGAAATTCCACTTCATCCGTCAGTGTTACAAATCCATGGCCGAATCCGCGGGGAATGAGAAACTGTTTTTTATTCTCTTCACTCAGTTCTACACCCGCCCACTGCCGGTAGGTAGGGCTGTCATGCCGCAGATCCACGGCCACATCCAGCACAGCGCCCCGCACACAGCGGACCAGCTTGGCCTGGGATTTATCCCCTTTTTGGAAATGAATGCCCCGCAGCGTTCCCTTTCCCGTGCTGAGGGAATGATTATCCTGCACAAAATCATAATGAAGGCCGGCTTCTTCCATGGTTTTCCGGCTCCAGCTTTCCATAAAGAAACCCCTCCGGTCTTCAAAAACCTTCGGAATCAGCACATAGACGCCTTCCAGCTTTGTCTGAATGATCTCCATCGTCTTATCGGTCCTCCCCGGCTATTTTCATCAAATACTGGCCGTATTCATTCTTCAGGAGCGGCGCTGCCAGACGGCACAGCTGCTCTTTGTCAATATATCCCAGACGGTAGGCTATTTCCTCCGGGCAGGATATTTTCAGTCCCTGCCGGTCCTGCAGTGTCTCCACAAAGGAGGCCGCCTGGAGCAGGGACTCGTGGGTTCCCGTATCCAGCCAGGCATAGCCCCGTCCCAGCGTCTCCACCCGCAGGCTTTCCTCCTGCAGATACAGCCTGTTCAAATCTGTAATTTCCAGCTCTCCCCGGGCAGAAGGCTTCAGGCTTTTGGCCTTGTCCACCACGGTTCCGTCGTAATAATACAGACCGGTCACTGCATAATTGGATTTCGGATGCTCCGGCTTTTCCTCCAGGCTGACTGCTTTCCGTTCCCGGTCAAATTCCACGATGCCGTACCGTTCCGGATCTCTCACATAGTAGGCGAACACCGTGGCGCCCTGTTCCTGTGAAACAGCCCGTCTGGCGGAAGCGGAAAAATCATATCCGTAAAAAATATTATCGCCCAGCACCAGGGCGCAGCCGTCTCCGTCAATGAAGGATTCTCCCAGCACAAAGGCCTGGGCCAGTCCGTCGGGGCTGGGCTGCACTTCATAGCTGATATGGAGTCCCCACTGTTCTCCGTTCCCCAGTAAAGTCCGGAAGCTTTCCTGATCCCGCGGCGTGGTAATCACCAGAATGTCCCGGATTCCGCTCAGCATGAGCGTCGTCAGGGGGTAGTAAATCATCGGCTTGTCGTAAACAGGCATCAGCTGTTTGCTGATGACATTGGTCAGCGGATAGAGCCGTGTCCCCGATCCGCCCGCCAGTATAATTCCTTTGGTTATCAAAACATCCTCCCCTTATGTCCCAGCATATTCCGGGGATTTCACCGTTTCAGCAGCTGCCGTCCTTTTTTCTGTATCATCCAGTTGATTCCGCGGCTGATGCAGACTGAAAGCAGCCTGTCTGACAGTTTGTCAATCCCCAGTTTTCCGTGCTGTACCGCCATGGCATGAATACGTTCCGCCAGTTTCCGCTTTTCTCCGTCCGTCAAAGAGTGCCTCACACTGTCTGCCGCATACAGGCGGACCGACGAGCGGAACAGGCGCCGATTCACCAACGGATACAGACTCCCCAGCCTGTCCTCTGTCAGCTGATCGGCCTGCCATGCGTAATAAAGCTCCAGAAAACGAATCTCTTCATCTATTATATAGTCCGGAAAGTCGATAGACAACTGTTCAGCCAATTCTTCTTTTTCTCTGTCCGTGAGAAAATTCCTTTTCCGCCCCTGATAAAACAGGCGGGCCCCTGCCTCTTTCCTGCGCAGCCTGTACAGATCCAACAGCGCCGGATCCAGACCGCCCTGCTCTCCTGCCCGGATGTTCAGATCCCATGCATGACAGGCCTGCCGGAGTTCTCTGTCACCCGCATGCTGGAGCAGGCTGCCGTGAGGACTCCGTTCATAAAAATACAGTGCCTCTCCGGGAAGAATCACTGCCTTCTCTTCATGGCACCATACGGAAGTACTGACCGGCATGTCTTCATAGCAGGACAGTGTTTCGGGAAACACAAGATATTCTTTCAGGGAACTCCGGTAAGCCTTCCTCCAGACTTCCGAAAAAAGCTGGCACAGCCCCGCTTCCCGCACAGAAGATTCCTCATAGACCGTACGGCTGTCCATATACCACCCGAAGGGACGTGTCCTGACTCCGTTTTTTACCTGAGCGGCATTAAAAACGGCAACGTCAGCCTGACTCTGCTTCATGGCCAGGAGTGTCTTCTCCAGCAGGGAAGGATCCCAGTAATCATCACCGTCCAAAAAATAGATATAGTCTCCCCGGCAGACGGAAAGCCCCCTGTTTCTGGCAGAAGACACACCCCGGTTCTCCTGATGGATCACACGGACTCTGCGGTCCTGCTGCGCATAGCGGTCACAGATCTCACCGCTCCCGTCAATGGATCCGTCATCCACCAGAATCAGCTCAAACACAGGAAACATCTGTGTCAGCACACTGTCTACAGCCCGTGATAAAAAACGGCGGGACTGAAAAACAGGAATAATAATACTTGCCGGACACACATGCCCATCTCCCATACACAGCTCACCCCTTCTCTCTGCCATACCATTTTTCCATTCTTTCCTTCTGCTGCCGCCGCACCAGAGCCCGTGCCGCTTGTCCCAGCACAGGGAGGCAGGGAGAATCAGATAAAATCATATGACGCATAAAACGTGCCTCCCACGGGAGTGCGAGATGCTTCCGGCCCTGCAGGTACTGACGGATTTCCTGTTCCTCCCAGACACTGAGCGCATTCCCCCCCACATTCAGCATATAGGCACGGATGCCGGAACGGACGGCTTTCTCCGCACATTCATCCTGCCATTCAGGGCAAATTTCGGCTGCCGCCTCCTCATGAACCTTCCAGCCGCCGAACCGTCCGTACCGGATCCGTATATACTGGTCTCCTGTTCCGTTCATAATGCTGTTTTTGTTCTCATGACTGTAAAAATACAGCGGTTCCCTGATCACCTCTATATGAGAAGCCCTGACAAAAACCCGGGGCATCACATACATATCCTCCACCAGCACGTCCCGGGGAAAATCGATACCTTCCCACAGACTTCTGAGATAAAGCTTCCCCCATGCAAAATTGGGGAGCTGATTCCGGATGACGGCTGTCCTCACCGCCTGGTCATCCGGACATTCCGGCCAGCCTGCGGAATCATCATGGATCCGCCCGTCCGATTCGGCCCGGCTGTGTCCCGCCATCACAATCTGCGCATTTTTTTCCTTCATCATATCATACAGGCGGGAAAAAGCATTCAGATCCAGATAATCATCAGAATCCAAAAAATAAAGATACTCTCCCCTGCACTGCTTCATCCCGGTATTGCGGGCCGCTCCTAATCCCTGATTCTGCTGATGAATTGTATGAATCCGGGGATCTTCCGCGGCATAGGCATCACACATCGCCCCCGCTCCGTCTTTTGATCCGTCATCCACCAGAATAATCTCCCAGTCCTTCAGTGTCTGGGCCAGCACACTGCTGACACAGCGCCTGAGATATGTTTCCGTCTGATAGACAGGAATAACCACTGAAATTAACGGGTTCACTGCATTCACCTCTATACTTTGGAAAACTTCTGCATCAGACGCCGTCCTTCCTGCTCGACAATCATCTGAAAATGATGGCGGATGCACCACTGCAGTATTTTCTCGTTCTTTTTCATTCCGCCCTTCCACTGATCAATAAAATTTTCAAGGCGCTGCCTTTCCTGCGGCTCCAGCCTCGGCTCCGCCCAGTCCATGCAGCAGGCCTGAATGGCACAGCGGAGCATACGCTCCCGCCGCTCCCCGGGAAACCGTTTTCCCGCCATATTCTGTTCCTCTTCCAGAATCCGGAAATACAGGTCATTAGACAGAATGGGCTCCGCCTGTAAAGGAGCCAGGTTCTCCTCCTTCATCACCTGCTCCAGTACCATTTTCTGCTCTTCTGACAGAACCGGATTCTTCCTGTTGTTGTACAGGCCCGTCACGGCGGCGCGCAGCCGGTACAGACGGTACAGCCCGGGCAGGCGGGCATCATCGCTCTCTCCCCACGCCGCCATATCCTGCATGCAGTGTGTATAAGAAGCGCAGGCGTCATAGTCCTGCCCGGCCGTCCACTGCTGTGTCACACTCCCGTGGGGAGACTGATCATAAAAATAAAGGATCTGGGGAAGCACGCAGATTTTCTCCGCGGACTTCCACAGAGGCACGGTGATCCACACATCTTCCGCCGCCTGTCCCTCGGGAAACCGCAGCTGTTCCCACAGTTCTCTCCTGTATGCCTTGGACCAGACCATGAGGAGCCGGAAGCACAGTCCTTTCTCCCGTATCTGTCCGGCATTCCACGAAGGATCCGCATAGGACCACTCCATCAGATTTTTTCTCTTTCCGCCCCGCAGCTCCGCCGCATAGAAACAGACCATGTCCGCCTCTTCCTGTTCCATTTTCTGCAGGCTGTTCCCAATCAGATCCGGATGAACATAGTCATCATCATCAATGAAATAAAGCACCTCTCCCCGGCAGTGGTCAAGGCCTGTGTTTCTCGCCGCACTGATACCTCTGTTTTTTTGATGAATCACACGGATCCTCGAATCTTCCGCTGCATATTCATCACAGATTTTTCCTGCTCCGTCTGTTGATCCGTCATCCACAAGAATTAATTCCCATACCGGATAAGACTGTTTCAGCACACTCTCTATACACCGCCGGATCCTGTCCGACCGGTATACCGGAACAATGACGGAAACCAATATCTCCATCTGTATTTTTTGGGGCTCCATACAGCACCTCCGTCCCTATCAAGACCTTTTTATCCCTTTGCCAGTTTCCTCATCAGGCGCTTTCCCTCCCGCTGCATCATCTGCTGCCAGTCCAAGGCCAGGCACCACCGCATCCAGCGGTATCCCGGCCTCATCGGTCCGTCATAGGTTACAACGCATCTCCGCAGCTCTGATTTTTCTGACAGATTCAGCTTTTTTTCCACGCTGTCCATAGACAGAATCTGCATGGCATAGCGGCAGGCCCGCCGGGACCAGAAAGGCGGTACCTCCTCGCAGCGCTCTTTGTGTTTCTCCTTGGCTTTATATTCCACGTAAGAAATCAAAGTCCGGCACAGCCGGTCTTCTTCAAAATGACTCTTCCGCAATTCCCCCCGCAGCTCTTCTTCCTGTTCTGCCGTCAGCACATGGGCCGTACGGTTCCTGTATAATCCTTCCATGGCGTGATCAAGGCAGTCTTCCGGAAAAATCCGTCCCAGGAAATGACTGTCGATCAGTGCCCTGCCTCCGGCTGCTTCTGAGGCCAGCTGTATCACCTTCCAACAGCAGAAGTGGTAATAGGCGAGAACGGTATTGCCGGAAAAAGAGGGAAATACCGTACCTCCTTCTTCTATCACATCCGCCATGGCGCCGTACTGCTCTTCTGTCAGAAAATGATCCAGCTCCTGGTGATACACAGCCGAGGCCGCCGCCATTCTTTCATTCCACTGATACACCACCCGGTCTGCCTCACGAAGCCCCTTCAGTTCCTCATGCTTCTTCCAGGAGGACCATAATCCATAGGCCTGCAGCGAATTCCATTTGGCCGAGGCGCTGCCGTGAGGCGACAGTTCCCAATAATAATACACATAGGGCAGAACCGCCGCTTTTTTGATCTGATTCCACAGATCCACTTCCACATGACGGTCTTCTGAATACATGGAGACAGGAAAACGGACATGTTCCCACAGCCTGCGGCGGTAAGCCTTGCCCCACGGAGTCGGAAGACATCCTCCGAAAGCGAGACGGCGGATATCCTCCTGTGTCAAAGAGGGAAATGACCTCATGTGCCAGTCAAACACTTCCCCCCGGGTTCCTCCGAAGGATTCCTGGGCATAGAAGATCACAATATCCGCATTTTCCTTTTCCATGAGATCCATACTGTCTTCCACCATATGAGGATCAGAAAAATCATCATCATCGGAAAAGTAAATCACATCCCCCCGGCAGGCATCCAGCCCTGTATTTCTCGCTGCGCTGATGCCTCCGTTTTTCTGGTGAATAACACGGATCCGCTGATCTTTATCTGCATATTCATCACAGATCTTTCCCGCCCCGTCCGGTGAACCGTCATCCACCAGAATGATCTCCAGATCCGGGTAGGTCTGGGCCGTCAGGCTGTCAATGCAGCGCTTCAAAAGGCCTGATTTATAGACCGGTACAATAATGGAGGCCGTCATGTTTTGTTTCTCCGTCTTCATATTCCCAGTAATTCTTTCTGATTGTCCATTCTCTTTATCTGCCATGACTGTCCCTTCACTCCTCTATCATCGGTTCCATCAGGTTCATGCAAAATCTTCTATATTTTTTGCATGTATTATTATTATTCAATATATAATAATACGGCCCGTTATGTTCGTCAACTAGAAAGTTTACCACGCGCTAACTTGATTCTTTACCACTAACGCTCGCTTGAAAGTTTACCACCCCCTCCGTTTTCACGAATTGCTTGGGATAACCGGTAGGAATCTCCATTCATGTCTAAAATATGGGACCTGAATGTCAATCTGTCCACCATGGCTGAAACCAATGCCTTATTCTCAAATAGATTGACCCATTCCGAAAATGGGAGATTAGTAGTGACTATCGTACTCTTCCGTTCACTCCGATCCGCCATCACTTTAAAAAGAAGTTCTGACTGAAACCGGTTAAAACTGACATATCCCATTTCATCTATGATCAACAGGTCTGCCTTTTGAATTTTCTTCTCCAGTTTCCCCAAGATATACTGCTCTTTAGCTTCTTCTAATTCCGTAGAAAGATCGGCTGCATTTTTGAATAATACACTCATTCCTGCGGCACAGGCTTTCAATCCCAGTCCTATCGCCATATGGGTTTTCCCCCGGCCCGGGTTGCCGATCATAATGATGTTTTTCTTTTCGTCAATATATTGGCAGCTGGACAGTTTCTGTAAGAATAGATCCGTTATATGTCCCTCGTACCGACTCATATCCAATTCTTCCAGCGTTTTGGTAAAAGGAAAGTTGCCCTGTTTCAGACGTCTTCGATTTTTGTTTTCTTGACGCTGTTCAAGCTCTTTTTGCATCAGCAGAGAAAGTAATTCTCCAAAATTGGTACTCGGTTTCATTTGCCGTACGACTTCTTCATAATGGGTAAACATGGGCAGGTGCAGTTGTTTAGCCTGGATTTTAATTTTTTCTGCAGTCAGTCTTGTCTCTTCCGTCATTTCCAGCCTCCCGTTCCCAGGGCATCATACAACTGAAGATCCACAGGTTTTACTGGGACAGAATCCCGAATGACCGGAATCTTTTCATGAGCCGGTGAGCTCCACATATATCTATGCAAAATTTTTATGAGCATGGCTGGATTATCTTTATGATTCTCCATTTCTCTCATTACTTCCGGAGGCACATTTTGTTTGACCGGAGCCGCATCCAAAACAGCACGGCTGTGTGTTTCTAAAAGAGGAAGATAGTCTTCCAGATGATATATTTTCTGATGTGTTTCATAACAGCGCTCATGAACAGAAATACATTGTCCCTTGAGGTGAATTTCTACGGTTTCCGGATACCCTTTGACTCCGACGCGGCATCCTGCATATGCAACAGGAACCGAGTATTCATTCGTCATGAAACGGACAGTTGAAAAAGCAGTGACCCGGGCATCCGTACATTTGGCAGTTTCAAAAGGTTTATGAGGAAGAGGACGCAGCATGGATTTCTCTTTGGCAAACAGGGAGCCCACAGTTTCAGGTTTTCCTTGAATCTGGTGTTTTTCATAGCGGAGGCAGTTCTCTAAAAGCCGGGTATTCAATTCTTCCAGACTGGATACATGGGGAACAGGAACACAAATATTTCTCCGTGCCCATCCTACGAGGCCTTCCACCAATCCCTTTTCGTGGCCCTGGGCAGGATTGCAGAATACCGCATCAAAAGCATAATGGGCGCTGAGCGCTGTATATCCGGATTGTTTCTTTGCATGGATACCAAAGCCTTCTTTCACAGCGACCCTGCCGTTGTCGAAGATGACTTTGGCAGGAACGCCTCCCAATATTTGGAAAACCCGGACAAAAGCATGTAAAAAGCTTTCTTCATTCTGGTGCCGGTAAGCCAGAACCACAGGACGGCAGCTGGCGCACAGCCGGGCGCAGAATAGATAAACAACTGTACGTACATTATTGAGATAAATCTGGGCCTGTCCCCAGTCGACCTGCATAGCTTCTCCCAGATTAAACTGGAGAGGAATGAAGGCTTGGGGAATATATCCCTTTAATTC
>OLIH01000579.1_pt1 | contig 19734 bp, 23 predicted proteins | sample 1609721 | NCBI WGS metagenome assembly OLIH01 (sample SAMEA4350157, study PRJEB24818) | metagenome | biome: human; feature: gut; material: faeces | place: Denmark | collected 2013-09
GTTTGCTCTGACTTCTAAAATTAAACTTTTTTGTGCTGATTTCCTCTAAAACCTTTTAAAATAGAAGAAACACCGCACTTCTGTGCGGTGTTTCTTCCGTGTATCTTTTTTGTCTACACATTTTGGTACGGCTGAAGGGATTCGAACCCCCGACCTTTTGATTCGTAGTCAAACACTCTATCCAACTGAGCTACAGCCGCATGTCATTGAGAGGACTGTATTTGTCCTGCTCGCTGACGGCTTGATTATATTAGCACAGGTTGGAACAGAATGCAAGAGGAAAATAAAAATTTCTCCAAAAATTTTCTTCGGCCGGGAGAGGATCGGGTCAAGTGGAGCGCTCTCCCTCTGCAACAATGCGCTCCAGGCAGGCCATCAGATCCGACATGGTCTCCAGCTTGACATCCATCTGCAAAATGTGCTCCCGGAGCTCGGGTGGCATGGAGTCAAACTTTGCACGGATAGCGGGATTGACATAGGACATGGAAATCACCTCGCCGATAGTATGGACAGGGGTACGGAAATTCATACCATGAAAGGCAATAAAAACGCGCTCCGGAACCGGAGCGCGGGAGTTTTTGGTCTGTCCCCCACAGAGAGGCGTCTGCCACCCTGCGGGGGTACAGTGGTTTTGGGTGTTTGAAAAGAGAGGAAAGAGAGGAGGAGTCTTGATTGATTGCTCTGGTATCCTGACAATCTCTATTTTAACAGGTCTAAGCCCAAAGTGATGAACCATTTTCAAATTTAGTATGAACGTTTTATGAACGCGGAAAACGACTTTTTCCCTGGGTAAAGGGAAAGAAAAATGGCCATATACCGCCAGGCATGCCAATGAGCGAGCGTACTCGCAGCGCATGAAGTGCTACACAGTACGAATACGGTACAGGGCGTTGAGCACCCGCCAGTTCTGGGGGAAGGGCCGCATCAGGTTCCAATAGCCAACCCCGTATAGACCATATTCGGGGATCAAGGCCAGCTTGGCCTGTATGCTACGGGCATCCTCAAACCAGACCTCATGGGTTATGCCGTAGCCATCAGTATAGCGGTACCAGGGGGCCTGGGCCTGCTCGCTGTATTGGATATCCACACCGTAGCGGACCGCCCTGGCCACCGCCTCCTGGGGGGAAATGGACTGAGCCTTGGTACGTCCCTGCACAAAGGGGAGCGGCCAGTCGTAGCCGTAGAGGGGGACGCCCAGCCAGATTTTGGAGGCCGGGATTTCCGTCAGGGCATACTCCACCACTTGGCGCACATTGGGCAGGGGAGCCACTGCCATCGGCGGACCATAGGTATAGCCCCACTCATAGGTCATAAGGAGTACCTGATTGACTGCTGCACCGATGGCGGCGAAGTCGTGGCCCTCATACAGTGTTCCAGGCTGATCGGCGGCAATTTTGGGGGCCAAGGCGGCGATAACCGGATAGCCCAGGGGATTGAGCCGCTCTGTGAGGCGGCCCAGAAATGCGGCATAGGCCCCCGCATCCTCGGCGTAGACATATTCAAAATCCACATCCAGCCCCCGGTAGCCCTTTTGCACCAGCATGGCCTCCAGATTGTCAACCAGCGTATCCTGTACCGCGGGCTGAGTGAGGGCCAAGTGGGCCAGCTCATTGGAGAAGCCGCCCTCTTCGGTCAGGGTGGACAGGTGCATCAGAGGAGCGGCTCCACCTTGGCGTGCTGCGGCGAGCAGGGCCTCGTCGTCCAACTCCACCAGCGTGCCGTCAGGGGTAAAGCCATAGGTAAAGGGGGTCAGATAGGTGAGATAAGGGACGGTGGATTGGAGCAGCGCCGGGTCGATAAAGGGATAGGCGTAGCCGTTGACGGAGAGGGTGGCCTCCGGCGTGCTGTCGTAGGCGAGCACCAGGGTCTGGCCAGGATAGATCTCCGGGATACCGCCGAGTATGGGATTGTTGCGGTAGAGCTGGCGCAGTGGGAGCTGATAGGCCGCGGCGATGGAGGCCAGGGTTTCTCCGGGCTGGACCGTGTGGGTCTGGGTTGGAAATTGAACCACCAACGCCTGCCCTACAGCCAGACGGGAGGAGGTTTCCAGGCCATTGTCCAAGATGAGCTGGGACATGGGAATGCCGTACTCCAGGACAATGGAGTAGACAGTATCGCCGGGTTTGACTACGTGGATGAGCATGGCAGTACCTCAGAGCAGGGTGATGAAATCCGCGTTGGCCCAACCCACCACGCTGTCAAAGCGCACCACATACCAGTTTTGCCACTGGTTGAGGACGGTGAGCCGCGCCCCATCATAGGCCCTGGCCAGGACAGGAGAAGAGGTGTCCGGCTTATCCCGGATATTGAGATAGCCCCAGGAGACATCCACTACGGCAGGACGCGAGGGGCGAGGCTCCAGGAAGGGCACGCCGAAGTATTCGGTCAGGGAGAGCACGATGTTGCGGGCCACGGCCTCCAGATTGTTTTTAATCCACGCAGCATCGTCCGCGTTGTCGTGGTAGCCCAGCTCAAGAAAGACGGAGGGAGCGCGGACACGGCGTACCTCTCCGACGGAGGTAGTGGGCTCCGCCCGTACCCGGTTGGGCAGTGGATAGAGGGTTTTCAGCCCGTCCGCCACCAATGTGGCCGCCCGCTGCCCCTGGACAGAGCCGGGATAGTAGAACGCCAGAATTCCACGGGCCTGGCCGTACTGCCCCTCCGGGGCGGCATTGGAGTGGAGGGCCAGGTGCAGGTCGTAGTTGCCAGCGTTAGAGGCACGGATGGACGAGGCGGCGGTCATGTCGGGGGTATTGCGGGAGTATCGGATACCGGATGCGGTGAGATAGGGCTCCATGGCGTCGGCCAGGCGGTTCATCCACTCCTCTTCGGTGCCCCCGTTGACATACAGGTTGTTCTCCTGGGTGGAGGGGGAGAGATAGATGATGGGCATAGGGATACCTCCTTTTTGCTCCATCCTATGCACGGAGATGCCGGAGGGTCATTGCGGAGATAAAAGCAGGACCCGCCGTGCTGGCACGGCGGGCCCTGCTTATTCCCATCGGCTCGATTCAGTTGAGCCGGGCATCCAGGACATCCAGCTCCTCCGAGAGCTGGCGGGGCAGCTTGTCGCCGAACTTCTGGTAGAACTCCCGGATGCCCTTGACCTCGTCCCGCCAGAGGGCGGTGTCCACGCCCAGCAGGCCCCTGAGGGTGTCCAGCTCCACGCCGGAGTCCTCCAGATCGATGTCCTCGGGCCGGGGCTCCCAGCCAATGGGGGTCTCCACCGCCTCGACCTCACCGAAGCAGCGCTTCAAGATCCACTCCAGCACCCGCAGGTTGTCCCCGAAGCCGGGCCAGAGGAAGTTCCCGTCGTCGTCGGTGCGGAACCAGTTGACGTTGAAGATCTTGGGGGCCTTGTCTCCCAGCTTCTCCCCCATGTCCAGCCAGTGCTGCCAGTAGTCGCCCATGTGATAGCCGCAGAAGGGGAGCATGGCCATGGGGTCCCGGCGTACCACACCCACCGCGCCGGCAGCGGCGGCGGTGGTTTCCGAGGCCATGATGGAGCCCACAAATACCCCGTGGGTCCAGTCCCGGGACTGATAGACCAGGGGGGCGGTCCTGGCTCGGCGGCCGCCGAAGACGATGGCGGAGATGGGCACGCCTCGGGGGCTCTCAAACTCGGGGGAGATGCAGGGGCAGTTCTTGGCCGGAGCGGTGAAGCGGGAGTTGGGGTGCGCCCCCTTCTCCGAAGAGGTCTTGCCGTTCCAGGGGCGGCCCTGCCAGTCCACCGCGTGCTCCGGGGGATTCTTGTCCAGACCCTCCCACCACACGGTGTTGTCGTCCAGGTTGTGAACTACATTGGTGAAGATGGTGTCCTGTCGGGTGGTGGCCAGGGCGTTGGGGTTGGACTTGACATTGGTGCCGGGGGCCACGCCGAAGAAGCCGTACTCCGGGTTCATGGCCCACAGCCGGCCATCCTCGCCGATGCGCAGCCAGGCGATGTCGTCCCCCACGCACCAGACCTTCCAGCCCGCCTTCCGGTAGTGTTCCGGGGGAATGAGCATGGCCAGGTTGGTCTTGCCGCAGGCGGAGGGGAAGGCGGCGGCCAGGTAGCGCACCTCGCCCTGGGGGTTCTCCACCCCCAGAATGAGCATGTGCTCCGCCATCCAGCCCTGCTGGCGGCCCAGGTGGGAGGCGATGCGCAGGGCGAAGCACTTCTTGCCCAATAGTACGTTGCCGCCGTAGCCGGAGTTGACGCTCATGATTGTGTTGTCCTCGGGGAAGTGGACGATGTAGCGGTTCTCGGGGTCAATGTCCGCCTTGGCGTGGAGCCCCTTGACAAAGTCGTCTCCCATCACGTCGGCCACGGCCCGGCTTACCCGGGTCATGATGGCCATGTTGAGCACGACATAGATGGAGTCGGTCAGCTCGATGCCGTACTTGGCGAAGGGGGAGCCCACGACACCCATGGAATAGGGGATCACATACATGGTGCGGCCCTTCATGGCGCCGGTGTAAAGCTTTTTCAGCTTGGCGTACATCTCCTGGGGGTCCATCCAGTGGTTGGTGGGGCCGGCGTCCTCCTGCTTTTTGCAGCAGATGAAGGTGCGATCCTCCACCCGGGCCACGTCGTTTACCGCCGTGCGGTGGAGGTAGCAGCCGGGGAGCTTTTCCTCATTCAGCTTCTCAATCTCGCCGCTGGCGCAGGCCTGCTTCCGCAGCTCCTCCAGCTGAGCCTCACTGCCGTCAATCCAAACGAGCTGATCCGGCTGGGTCATGGCCGCCATCTCGTCGATCCAATCCAGTACCGCGCGGTTGCTTGTCAATGCCATGAAAGTGTCCCCCTTTTGTGATGTAATGCAGAAAGCTCTGTTAGTTGTATTGTAAAAGAAATAGGCAGTTTTTGCAAGTCCTTTTCGTCGGATTTGCAAAAACTGCCCGGTCTATCGAGTCAGAGGCTGCTTTGGAGCGCGGAGGCCAGAGCGGCAAATTCAGGGATGCCCAGCCGCTCGCCCCGGATATCGGCGGGCAGCCCGGCGGCCTCGATGGCCCCCCGCAGCGCATCTTTGGACAGGCGGCTGCCGAAGGCGGAGGAGAGGCCGTTGAGGAGGGTCTTGCGCCGCTGGGCGAAGGAGGCCCTGACCACCTGGAAGAAGAAGCTCTCGTCCACCAGATTCTGAGGAGGGGCGGAACGGGGGACAAGCCGGATCACCGCCGAAGTGACCTTGGGGGCGGGGAGGAAGCACTCCGGCCCCACCTCAAAGAGCAGCTCCGGCTGGGTGTGATACTGGCAGAACACAGAGAACGCCCCATAATCGCTGGAACCGGGGGCGGCGCAGATGCGCAGGGCCACCTCCCGCTGGATCATCACCGTAATGGAGGCAAAGCACCCGGCCTCAATGAGGGCGGTGAGCACCGGCGTGGTGATGTTATAGGGAAGATTGGCACAGGCAATGGGTGTAAGGCGGAAAACTTGTCAGACACAAGGGCGGCCAGATCCAGCTTCATGGCGTCCCCCGGCACCACCTCGGCGTTGGGGTAGGGGGCCAGCGTCTCGGCCAGAATGGGATAGAGGGTGCGGTCCAGCTCAATGGCCGCTACCTTGGCCGCCCGCCGGGCCAGCTGCACCGTCAAAGGGCCGATGCCGGGGCCGATCTCCAGCACGCCGGTATCCGGGCCTGCGCCGGAGGCCTCCGCGATGTCCCTGGGTACCCAGCCCTCAATGAGAAAGTTCTGGCCCATGCTTTTGGAGAAGCGGAAGCCGTGGCGGCCCAGCAGGGCGCGGATGTCCTTTTCATTGCATAAATCCATTGGGAATCACCTCGTGTCCCAGGGAGCACATCACCTGGAATTCCTGTTGAAAATCTGTAATGGCTTTTTCCTTTACGGGGAAAAGAGCGTCAAAAGCGTCCAGCGCGGCCGCGTCGGGGGCATAGGCAAAGCCCTCGCGGAAGCGCCCGGCGGCGTTTGCCAGGGAGCCGGGAGCCAGCTCTACTGCCTGGAGGCCGGGCAGGTACTGGCCGTTCTCCAGGGAGATGCCCCAGCGCTCTCCGCACCAGAAGCCGTAGCGGCCGTAGTGACGGGGATCGCCCAGAATCACCACGGCCTGTTCCCCCAGGGCCTGGGCCTGCCGCAGGGCATGGCACACCAGGGCGCGGGCCAGTCCTTTTCCCTGAAAAGAGGGGAGGACGGCCAGGGGGCCGAAGGGGACGGTGTCCAGCCGCCCGCCTGCCTCCCGCTCGATGGAGCTGGAGGCGCAGGCGATCTGCCCGGCCAGGACGCCGTCCACCTCGCACACGAAGGTCAGCTCCGGGCGGAAAGCGGGGGACTGGCGGAGCAGGTGGAGATAGTAGTGCTCATCGCAGCCGGGCTTGTAGACGTTCCAGAAGGCCTCCCGCACCAGCGTCTCCACGGCGCGGTGGTCGGCGGGGGCCTCGTGGCGAAGAGTCAGTGACATAGTGAATACCTCAAACAGCAGATTTTGCTCGTATACCAGGAAACATGAGCGGAGTGGTATACTTGTGCCATGTTTTCCGGCAGCCCCGCAAGGGGCGGGAAAACGGCTGAAATGCAAGTGCGTAATAGCTGCGGTTATTATACCATAAAAAACAGGGACAGGCTATGCCTGTCCCTGTTTTTTCAGCGGGCGCTTCAACATCAGCAGGGTCTTGATGTCCTCCACAACCTCCGGGGAGTCCACTTCCAGGGACAGCCACCGCCCGGAGCCCATGGGCTTGACCGCCTGCCAGCAGGCATGGGTATACTCCGAGAGGGTGGGGAGAAGGGCCTCCGCCTGGGCCGGGGCCACCACCAGGCAGACGAAGGCGCCGGCGGCGGGGTAGAGGGTACACAGAGCCTTGCCGCCGGAGCGGTACTTGACGTTCCAGCCCCGCCCCATGGAACAGCTGCTGTAGCTGTAAATAGGGGAAAGGAAATAGGCTTCACAGATCCAGCGGTTCAATGGCTCCCACAGCGGATGGGATACATAGGCGGAGAGTTGCTCCGCAGTGGGCTCCTCCGGCCCGGGATAGATGGCGTTCCAGTCCATTAGTTGCGCCACCGGAGCAGACTGGGGAAGAACTGGGCCATCTGCGCCCGGGCCTGCTCGGGGGTCAGCTCGGGGTTGGCCCGCACCATCATGGGGGTGCAGAAGTCGATCATCTCCTCCATGGTCATCTCTCCGGTAAAGGCTCCCTCCTGATAACAGTATTTGCAGTAGTGCTCGCTGGGCGTGCCGCCCCGCTCCGTGCCGCGAAGGGCCGGATCGTCGATGGGCATGCCGCAGGATTGACAAAAGGTGTGATTCATGTGAGATTCCTCCTGTGATTGAGATGGCTCCATCCTATCACAGTTATCCTGACACCCCGTGTCATGGTTTCCGTGGTGGGCCGCCATTTTTCCCGCCAACAGCGCCAGCCGTTTCCGCAGGCGCTCCGGTTCCAACACCTCCACTCCCAGACCAAAGGAGAGCAGATAGCCATAGAGCCACGGATCCTCCGGAAAGCTCACCGACACCACGAGGCTGCCGTCCGCCCCGCGGGTGACGCAGCCCTTGTCGAATTCGTCGTAGACCCGGTAGGCAAGGGCGGGGGAGAAGCGCAGGCGGACAGGGATGCAGAAGCCCTCCGGCGGCTCTCCGGCCTCGATGGGCGGGGGAGAGAGGGGGCGCTGAAAGGGAGCGCCCGGCTCCGGCTCCAGCATCCGGGTGAGCTTGAAGGTGCGGTAGGCCGCCCGCTCCAGGCAGAACCCCTGGAGGTACCAGTCCCGGCCCTTGAAGACCAGCCGGGCGGGGAGGACGCTGCGGCGGGTGGTCTGGCCGGAGGCGCCCACATAGGTGAAGGACAGGACGCGGCGGGACAGAATGGCCTCCTTGAGCTGGACGAATTTGGCGTTGTCGGCCCCGGCGCTCCCCCAGCGGGACAGCTCCACTTGCAGCCAGTCCGGTTCCCGGCGCCGGAACAGGGCGGACAGCTTGGACAGGGTCTCCGCCGTCCCCTGTCCGGCATCCCCCGGCAGGCTCCGCAGGGCGGTGAGCAGCAGCTGCTGCTCTTCCTCAGTGAAGGCGGCCCGGTGGAGGGTATAGCCCTCCAGCAGGGACACCCCGCCGCCCTTGCCCGGCGTGCTGTACACCGGTACCCCGGCCGCCGACAGCGCGTCGATGTCCCGGTAGATGGTGCGCACCGATACCTCGAAGTGCTCCGCCAGCTGCGGCGCGGTCATGCGGCCCCGCTCCAGCAGGAGACAGAGCAGCTCAAACAATCTGCCCTGGGACATCAGCGATTTCCCAGCCGGGCCATCACTAGCATGTCCACGTAGTCCCCCGCTTTCACGGTGGCCTCCCGTTTGCGGCCCTCCGTCTCAAAGCCGAAGCGCTGGTACAGGCGGATGGCGTAGGTCATGGTGCGGTCACCCCCGGACGAATGCGGGCCATCTTGTACTCGTCCACATAGCGGCCGTTCCGCACCGTGGTCATGCGCAGCAGGCCCTCCTGTTCAAAGCCCAGCTTCTCATAGAGATGGATGGCCCGCTCGTTGTCGGCGTAGACCTCCAGCTCCACCCGCACCAGCATGAGCCAGTTGTCCGCCAGATCCAGCAGTGTTTCCATGAGGGCGGTGCCCACCCCTTTGTTCTGGTAATCGGTATGGACATAGAGTCCCACGCTGCCCGCGTGGCGCATCCGGGGATTGGAGCAGACCGTGAGCCCGGCGCAGCCGATGACCGTGCCATCGTCCAGAACGGCCACAAAGTTGTGGTCGTCGGGCCCTAGCCCGGCGATAAACGCCTTGCTGTCGGCGGTGCGGTAGGAGGGGAGACCCAGGGTATTCTCGAACACGCCCGGCATGCGGCGCAGGGCTGCGGCCCCCTCCGCGTCCTCCGGCCCGATGGGGCGGATGGTGTAGTTCATAAAAGCACCTCCCGAAACTATTTTTGCCATGATAGCACAGGCAGGGGCAAAAAACAACCGCCCGGAGGAAATTTCCTCCGGGCGGTTACGGAATGGCTTGATCGAAATCAATAGGCCACGACGATGCCGCCGTCGTTGGCATAGACGGTGCTGATGCCGCCGGTATCGCTGATGAGGATCTCCCCAAAGCGGCACTGCTTCATGACCAGCTCCTTGACGTGGAAAGCCCGCTCCAGACAGTTGCAGTGGACGATGGACAGCCGGCGCCCCTCGTGCTTGGGATCGGCTGCCATGAGGGCCACCATCTTGCCTAGAGCCTGCTTGACGGACATGGCCTGGCCCTTTTTGCAGATCTCTCCCTCGGGGGTGGCGCCCATGAGCAGCTTGATACGCAGAGTGCTGGTGACCAGGGCCTGAACCTTGGTGAGCCTGCCGTTTTTCCGCAGATTGTCCAGGGTTTCCAGCACAAAATAAGTCTCCATCTCATTGATATAGCGGGACACCTGGCTGACCACGGTGGTGAAATCCATGCCCGACTGGGCCAGCTCCTGGATCTTCAGGGCCACCAGCACCTCTCCCGCCGAGGCGGAGCAGGAGTTGAAGATGTGCACATTGGAGTTGGGGTGGTCCTCCAGCCAGAGGCTCCGCGCCTGGGCCGCCGCGTTGTGGGAGCCGGAGAGCAGGGCGGAAAGAGTGACCACGTACAGGTCGTCGGCACCGCAGTCAAAAGCCTCCAGATACTGTATGGGGGAGGGACAGGAGGACTGGGGGGCCGTGGCGCTCTCCTTCATCCGCCAGAGCAGGGCACCCTGGTCAAAGGAGGCATCGTCTACCACGATATGCTCACCTACCCGGATGGTCAGCGGGACGCTGACAAAGCAGTCCTCCCGGAGCTGGGCGGGCGTTAAATCGCAGCAACTGTCGACAATGATCTTAAAACTCATAGCTGGAACCCTCTTATATCATAACGAAAATTAGATTACTAGTGTGCAGTCATTGTAGCACGGGCGGGCGGAAAAGTAAAGGGGAAACCTGTAAACAAATGATTGCGTTAGAATTGGGGGGCTTCCTCGTCCAGCTCCCGTAGCAGCTTTTGATCCTCCTTGGAGGAAAGATCCAGTCTGGCGTAGAGATCCGGGCGGCGCTGGCGGGTGCGGAGGATGGACTGCTTGCGCCGCCAACGGGCGATGTTCTTGTGATCGCCGGAGCGGAGAATGGGGGGGACCTTCCGGCCGTGCCACTCCTCGGGGCGGGAGTACTGGGGGTACTCCAGCAGGCCGTTCCAGTGGCTCTCCTCCTCGAAGCACTCCGGGTCGGAGAGCACCCCGGGCACCAGCCGGGCCACCGCGTCGGCCACCACCATGGCGGCCAGCTCGCCGCCGGTGAGCACGAAGTCGCCGATGGAGATCTCCTCGTCCACACACTCCTCAATGAACCGCTCGTCGATGCCCTCATAGTGCCCGCACACCAGAATCAGGTGGTCGTAATCGTCCCGCAGGCGGCGGGCGTCGGCCTCCACGAAGGTTTTGCCGGCGGGGGACATGTAGATGGTATGTCCCGGGCCGAAGGTGTCCACAATGTGCTTCCAGCACTGGTAGAGGGGGTCGGCCTGCATGACCGCGCCGTGGCCGCCGCCGTAGGGATAGTCGTCCACCTGCTTCTGCTTGTTGAGGGTGTAATCCCGGATCTGGTGGGCCTCGATGCGAATGATGTCCCGCTCCTGGGCGCGGCCCAGGATGGACTCGTTCATCATATCGCCCACGGTCAGATCAAAGAGGGTCATAATATCGATCCTATACATCGGTACGCATTCCCTCGATCAGACGAACCTTGATATAGCCGCCCTCCACATTGGTCTCCGCCAGGAACTCGTCCACGGCGGGGATCATGTATTCATGCTCGCCCTTCACCACGTAGACCTCGTGGGCGGGCGGGGTGAGCACGTCGGCCACAACCCCCAGCTTCTCCCCGCTGCCGGCGTCCAGGACCTCCAGGCCGAGCAGATCGGCGATAAAGTGCCGCCCCTCGGGCAGCACCACGCCGGAGCGATCGATGGAGACGATCTTGCCCTTGAGGGCCATGGCGGCATTCACGTCGGCGACGCCCTCCAGCGCGGCGAGGACATTGCCCTTGTGTACCCGGGCGGCGCGCACCCTTACGGGCGTTCCGTCCAGATAGAGGGTGCCGAACTGGAGCAGAAACTCGGGGCTGTCGCACCAGGGGACGATTTTGACCTCGCCCTGGATGCCGTGGGTATTCACGATCTGCCCGGCCTCCAGAAACTGATTTTTCATTTGAAATACCTCCCGCAGGCGGCGCGTCCAGGAGGCCGCGCCCTACATTGAAAAAGCGGCGGGGCTCGCTACCCCGCCGCTTTTTAGTCGACGATTTCGACGGAAACCTTGGTGCCCTGGCGCTGGGCCACGGAGCGCATCAGCGTGCGGATCTCCTTGGCGATGCGGCCCTGGCGGCCGATCACCTTGCCCATGTCCTCGGGGGCCACCCGAAGCTCCAGAACGGTCTCACTCTCGCCCTTGTGCTCGGTGACCGACACCGCGTCGGGGTGATCCACCAGGTTCCGGGCGATATAGGTCAGCAATTCCTTCATGCCAGCCGTGACCTCCATTAGATGGCGCCAGCTTTTTTCAGCAGAGCCTTCACGGTCTCAGTGGGCTGGGCGCCAGTCTTGATCCAAGCCTGGGCGCGCTCCGCGTCCACCTTGATCTCGGCGGGCTGGGTCAGAGGATTGTAAGTGCCGATCTCCTCGATGAAACGGCCGTCGCGGGGATAGCGGGAGTCCGCCACCACGATGCGGTAGAAGGGAGCCTTCTTGGCGCCCATCCGGCGCAGTCTGATCTTAACCATTGTATCTTCACCTCCATGTAATTGTTGCACATCTATGGAAACGCGCCGCAGCGCGCTTACCAACCGGTCAGAAGGGGAGTCCCGGCAGCTTGCCGAGCTTTCCCATTTTTCCAAGTTTGCCCATGCGCTTCATCTGCTTGCCGGAGAACTGCTTGGTCATCTGCTGCATCATATCGAACTGCTTGAGCAGGCGGTTGATGTCCACGACCTGAGTGCCGGAGCCGGCGGCGATGCGCTTTTTCCGGCTGTTGTTCAGCAGGGAGGGGTTCTCCCGCTCCGCCGGGGTCATGGACAGGATAATGGCCTCGGTGCGGGCCAGGGCGTTCTCGTCCACGCTGGCCCCTTCCAGTGCCTTGGCGTTCATGCCGGGGAGCATCCCGGCGATGTCGGACAGGGAACCCATGCCCTTGATCTGAACCAGCTGATCGTAAAAATCAGCCAGGGTAAACTTGTTCTTGCGGAGCTTCTGCTCCAACTCGGCGGCTTTCTTGGCGTCAAAGGTCTGCTGGGCCCTCTCGATGAGGGAGAGCACGTCGCCCATGCCCAGAATACGGGAGGCCATGCGGTCGGGGTAGAAGAGCTCCACCTGGTCCAGCTTCTCGCCCACACCCACAAATTTGATGGGCTTGCCGGTGACCGCCTTGATAGAGAGAGCCGCACCGCCCCGGGCATCGCCGTCCAGCTTGGTGAGCATGACGCCGGTAATGTCCAGCGCCTCGTCGAAGGTCTTTGCGGCATTCACCGCATCCTGGCCGATCATGGCGTCCACAATCAGCAGGATTTCGGTGGGGTCAATGGCGGCCTTCATCACCTTGAGCTGCTCCATCAGCTCCTCGTCCACGTGGAGCCGGCCGGCGGTGTCGATGAACACAATATCGTTGCCGTGCTTCTTGGCGTGCTCGATGCCCGCCCTGGCAATGTCCACCGGGTCAATCTGGCCCATCTGGAACACCGGAACGTCCACCTGCTGGCCCACCACCTCTAACTGGGTGATGGCGGCGGGGCGGAAGGTGTCACAGGCCACCAGGAGGGGCCGCTTGCCCTGCTTCTTCATAAAGCCCGCCAGCTTGGCGCCGTTGGTGGTCTTGCCGGCGCCGTTGAGGCCGACCAGCATCACCACCGTGGGGGGCTTGGGGGAGATCGTCAGCTTGGTGTTCTCGCCACCCATCAGGGCGGTCAGCTCCTCATTGACGATTTTGACAATCATCTGGGCGGGGGTCAGGCTCTCCAGCACGTCGGAGCCGATGGCCCGCTCGGTGACGGTGGCCACAAACTGCTTGACCACCTTGAAGTTCACGTCGGCCTCCAGCAGGGCCATGCGGATCTCCTTCATGGCCTCCTTCACGTCGGCCTCGGAGAGGCGGCCCTTGCCGCGCAGCTTCTTGAAGGCGGCGGAGAGCTTTTCGGTCAGTCCTTCAAATGCCATGGGTTACTCCTGTTTCAACTGGGCCAGAACGCCCTTGAGCTGTCCGCACAGGGACTCCAGCTCGTCGTCCTGCCAATGGGCCTCGTTGCGTTGGGCGATGGCGTCCACCGCCGTCTCCATCTGGCCGAACTGCTCCTGCATTCTGTGGAAGCGGCGGATGATGCCCGTCTTGTCCTCCAGCTCGGTGAGGATGGCCTCGGCGCGGACGATCACATCCCGGACGCCCTGGCGGGTGATGCCGTAGTTCTCCGCGATCTCGGCCAGGGAGAGATCCTCATTGTAGTAGAGGTCGTAGAACTCCTTCTGGCGGTCGGTGAGCATGTCGCCGTAGAAATCATAGAGCAGGGCCATGCGGTATGCCTGGTTTTTCATCGCTGCCGCCTCCTCCCGTGTGCCGGTTTTCTGTAAAGGTGGTAAAGCTACGGAGCTTTACAACAGAAGTGATGATACTATAAATTGGCCGGATTGTCAAGAGAAAGATTGCGTCTTTTCCGGCTCTGCGGCGTACCAGAGGGGGAGGCCCAGCAAAACCGCGCCGCCCAGCAGGTTGCCCAAGGTGACCCACAGCAGGTTCCAGCCCATGGCGGCCCAGTCCGCGCCGCCGTTCAGCAGGGCATGGAGTGCGAAATAGGCCATGTTGGCGATGGAGTGCTCCAGTCCGGTGAGGACGAAGGTGGTGATGGCCAGGGTGATCACCAGGGCCTTGGCGGTCTCGCTCTGGAGGCGGAAGCCGGCGAACACGCCGATGCACACCAGAAAATTGCACAGCACGCCCCGGAGGAGGAGCAGATACCAGGGGGCGGACAGCTTGCCCGGGACGATCAGGGCCAGATAGGCCCCCAACAGCTCCCCGCTGGAGCCGGAGCCGGCCAGCAGCAGGCAGAGCACCAGAATGCCCAGGAGATTGCCCAGGTAGGCCAGCGCCCAGACACGGAGGGTTCCGGCCAGGCGGACCCGGCCGTCGTAGAGGGATACGCTCATGACCAGGATACAGCCGGTGAACAGCTCACCACCCAGCAGGACAATGAGGGTGAGAGCGGCAGAGAAGGCCAGGGCCCCCAGCAGCTTGGCCAGAGGGAGATTGGTGTCGTAGAGCCAGGCGGCGCAGAGGCTGGAGAGCAGGGCGCCTACAAAGATAAATGCCCCCGCCAGGGCGGCCCGGGTCAAGTAGCGGCCCGGCGCGGCGCCGGAGAAGCGGAGCTTCTGCACTCCGGCCTGCGTGATCTGTTCCACAACGGTTCGTGTCATGGTGTGGCCTCCTTATAAAATATAGGTAATTTCATTTTACCGGAGGTTAGGGTCGGGAGCAAGCCGCCGCGGCGCCAATCTTTTTTCGTTTTCCTAGTGTCAAAACCGTCAAAACGTTGTATAATATCCGATGTTGATACTTTGGCAGTTCCCATAAGGAAAGGAATGGTAAAGCTGTGATTGAGGTCACCCGGACACAGCTTCTGCCCGGCGTCCATCTGACGGCGGTGCAGACGCAGAAATTCAAATCCAGCGTGCTGGGGATGCAGTTCCTGTTGCCCCTGGCCCGTGAACAGGCCGCGCTCCAGGCGCTGCTGCCCATGGTGCTCCGCCGGGGCACCGCGGAGCACCCGGATATGGAATCCCTCTCCGCCGTTCTGGACGAGCTGTACGGCGGTTCCCTGGAGCCTACGGTGCGCAAAAAGGGGGAGACCCAGTGCGTGGGCTTTGTGGGCAGCTTCCTGGACGACGCCTATACTCTGGACGGTTCCGCCGTACTGGAGCCGTCGGCCGCCCTGCTGGGGGAGCTGGTGCTCCGCCCGTACACCCGGGACGGGGCCTTCTGCCCCGACTATACCCGCCAAGAGCGGGAGAACCTGGTCACCCGTATCCGCGCCCAGGTCAACGACAAGCGCCAGTATGCCCAGGTGCGTGTGGTGGCGGAGATGTGCGCCGGAGAGCCCTTCGGAGTGGACAAGCTGGGGGATGAGGCGTCCGCGGCGGCCATCACACCCCAAAAGCTGTGGGACTGCTACCAGCAGGTGCTTCGCACTGCCCCGATAGAGTTCTACTATTGCGGTTCCGCCCCCCTGGAGCGGGTGCGGGCGGCGGTTCAGGCCATCGTGGACGGCCTGCCCGCAGGGGAGCGCGTGCCCCTCGCGCGCCCCGAAAAGGGGAACGCTCCCGCCCAGCCCCGCCGGGTGGAGGAGGCGCTGGACGTGACCCAGGGCAAGCTGGCCATGGGGTTCCGCACCGGCATTGATGCCTGGGACGAGGACTACCCGGCCCTGATGTTGCTCAATGCGGTCTACGGCGGAACCACCACCTCCAAGCTCTTTCTCAACGTGCGGGAGAGGCTCTCCCTGTGCTACTATGCCAGCTCCGGCCTGATGAAGTACAAGGACGTGATGCTGGTCTCCTCCGGCGTGGAGTTCTCCAAGGTGGGCCAGGCGCAGGACGAGATCCTTGCCCAGCTTCAGGCCTGCAAGGACGGCGGCTTTACAGACGACGAGCTGGAGTGGGCCCGCCGTTCGGTGGTGAGCACCCTGATGACCACCCTGGACGCCCAGAGCCGTCTGGAGGATTACTGGCTGGGTCAGGCGGCCGCCGGCCTCACCGAGGCGCCCGACGAGCTGGCCCAGCGGGTGGAGCGCACCACCCGGGCGCAGGTACAGGCGGCGGCCCAGAAGCTGACGCTGGACACGGTCTATTTCCTGAAAGGCAAGGAGTGAGCCCATGGTAAGCAAAGAATACCCCCGCATTGGGGAAAAGATCTATCACGCGGAGCTGCCCAACGGCCTGCACATCTATGTGGACCGGCGGCCCGAGTTTCAGAAGAGCTACGCCTTTTTTGCCACCAACTACGGCGGCATGGACATGAAGTTCCACCTGGACGGCCAGTGGCGGGACACCCCGGCGGGGGTGGCCCACTTCCTGGAGCACAAGATGTTCGATACCGAGGACGGCAACGCCCTCCAGGATCTGGCGGCCAACGGGGCTTCCCCCAACGCCTTCACCAGCTCGGCCCTCACCGGCTACTATTTTGAAAGCACGGAGAAATTCTGCGACAACCTGAAGATTCTCCTCTCCTTCGTGTCCATTCCCTGGTTTACCCAGGAGAGCGTGGACAAGGAGCAGGGGATCATCGGCCAGGAGATCCGCATGGTGGAGGACGATCCGGACAACCAGGTGTTTTACGGCCTGATGGAGTGCCTGTTTGACCACCACCCCATCCGGGTGCCCATCGCCGGCACCCAGGAGTCCATCTCCCACATCACCGCCGACACCCTCTATGCCTGCCACAAGGCGTTCTACACCCCCTCCAACATGGTGCTCACTGTGGCGGGGGACGTGGAGCCGGAAGAGGTGGTGCGCATTGCCCGGGAAATCCTGCCGAAGGAGCCGGGCGGGCACATTGAGCGGGATTACGGCGGGGAGGAGGACGGCGGCGCGGCCGCGCCGGAGAAGGAGCTGCGCATGGAGGTGTCCACCCCCATCTTCCAACTGGGCTTCAAGGCCGAGCCCGCCCCCGCCGGGGAGGAGCACCTGCGCCGCCAGCTCATGGGCGAGCTGGCCTGCGAGGCGTTGCTGGGCAATTCCAGCCCCCTGTATGCCAGGCTCTACAGCGAGGGCCTCATCAACAAGAACTTTGGCTACGGCTTTGAGCTCTATCCCGGCTGCGCCCTGATGGCGGCGGGCGGCGAGAGCCGCGATCCCCGTGCGGTGCGGGACGCCGTGCTGGCCGAGGGGGCCCGCATCGCCCGGGAGGGTGTGGACGAGGGCCTGTTCCGCCGGCTGAAAAAGGGGGTGTACGGCGCCAAGGTGCGGGGCCTCAACTCCTTTGAAAACGTGTGCATTGAGCTGGCCCAGGCCCACTTTGCCGGTGTGGAGTACCTGACCTTCCCCGAGGTGTTCGACGGTATCTCCAAAGCCGATGTGGAGGACTGCATCCGCCGCTGGGTAACGCCGGAGCGGTGCGGTCTGGCCGTGGTCCGGCCGGGGGAGGAGGCATGATGGGAACCGTCTCCTTTCCCGGCCTTGGCCTGGAGTTCCACCTGAACCGGGTGGCCTTCCACATCGGGAGCTGGCCGGTCTACTGGTACGGTATCATCATTGCCGCCGGATTCCTGCTGGCCGTCCTGTACTGCTGCCATGCGGCCAAGCGCTTCGGCATCAAGCAGGACGACATCATCGACATGCTCTTTTTTGCCGTGCCCCTGTCCATCGTAGGGGCGCGGCTGTACTACATCCTCTTTTACCTGGACCTCTACCGCCGGGAGGACGGTTCCCTGGACTTTGGAGCCATGGTCCGCATCTGGGACGGGGGCCTTGCCATCTACGGCGGCGTCATCATGGCGGTCGTCGTCCTGCTGGTGTTCTGCAAGGTGCGGAAGATCCGATTTCTGGCCTTTGCAGACCTGGGGGTGTTCGGTATGCTCATCGGCCAGATGATCGGCCGGTGGGGCAACTTTGTCAATATTGAAGCCTACGGCGGCCCCACAGAGCTGCCCTGGCGCATGGGCATCTATGCCTATGTGGACGGAGTGCGGCAGTACATGGAGGTGCACCCCACCTTCCTCTATGAGTCTCTGTGGAATCTGCTGGGCTTTGCCCTTCTGGTGCAGATTGCCCGGCGCTGGCGGAAGTTTGACGGCCAGATGTTCCTGAGCTATTTTGCCTGGTACGGCGTGGGCCGGGGCTTTATCGAGGGCCTGCGCACCGACAGCCTGTACCTGTTCGGCACCTCCATCCGGGTGTCTCAACTGTTCGGATTTGCCACGGCGGCCATCGCCATCGTGCTGCTGGTGATCAACCTGGGCTTCCGCAACCATGACCCGGCCAAGCTGTGGGTGAATCAGATGAAGCGGCGGGCCCGCCGGGTGGCGCTGGTGTATCCGGCTGGAGTGCCTGCGGCGGAGAAGTGGCTCAAGGCCCAGAAGAAGAGCCTGGAGCAGGAGTTTGCCAAGACCGAGGAGTATGCACTGCCTAAGGGAACCCCGGCGGAGGAGACTGCGGAGCTGGTGGCTTCCCTCAAGGCCCGGGAGGATCTCAGCGAAGTACGTCAGCCCAAGGCGGGCAAATAAAAAGATAACAGAGGCGGCGGACAGAATGTCCGCCGCCTCTGTTGTTTATAGGTAGCGTCTGACCGAGCCGCAGTAGCGCTCGTAGGCCGCGCCGAAGGTCTGGCGGCACCAGCGCTCCTCGGCCCGGATGACGGTGTGGGCGGTGAGCTGAAAGACGAGAAGGGCGGCCAGAAGCGGAAGCGACTGGGTGAGGAGGACACAGCCCAGAAAAACGAAAAAATAGGAGACATACATGGGATTGCGGGAGATACGGTAGACGCCCTTCTGGCGGACGCCGCTCTCCGAGGGGGCCGCGAAGCCGATGACGGAGAGCAGGAGAAGGAGCAGGCCGAATGCGTAGAGGGCCGCTCCGCTCCAGAAGAGGGGGGCGGGCGCAGTATGGACCGACGCGAAGAAGGGGCCCAGCAGCAGGGCGGCGCTGGAGAGCTGATAGAGCTAGTAGGCAGGCTTTTCGGACCCGCGGAACGGGGGGAAGTGGGCAGCCCGCCGGAGTGCGCTGCTGTCCAGCATGGAGAGCACTCCGAAGCGCAGGCTCAGAAATGGAATCAGCAGAACGGCCGCCATGATATGTCCTCCCTGTGTCATGATAACCCATTATAGCACGGGACGGCGAGGAGTGGAAGAGGAGGAAAGGGCGGGATACCCATGGGTATACCGCCCTTTCCTGTTGTTTGCCGGGCTCAGCCCAGCAGCTTGCTCTCCAAATCCTGGAGCATAATGTCCAGAGCGGTGATGCCGCCCTCGGCGGTGTACCATACGGCGGGGTGGGCCAGATAGACAATATTGCCGTTCTTGTAGGCATCGGTTCCCATGACCAGCTCGTTCTCCATGATTTCCTGGGCGAGCTGGGCGCCGTCGGTCTGGATAGCGGCGTCACGATCAATGACGAAGATGTAGTCGGGGTTCTTCTCCACAACGAACTCGAAGGAGGCCTCGTTGCCGTGGGTGGAGGTGTCGATGTCAGCATCCACGCCGATGTTCTCAAAGCCGATCTCCCGGCCGATGATGGAGCAGCGGCCGTCGTTGCCCAGCACGTTGAAGCCGCCGCTGGTGCACATACCCACGATGGCGGTCTTGTCCGCGGCGAAGTCGGCCAGGGTCTGGATGCGGGCGTCAAAGCCGGCCATCAGCTCGTCCACCTTGTCCTCCAGGCCAAACATGGAGGCGATGGTAGCGGCGTTTTGGCGGACACTCTCCACCACGCCCAGCTCGCTGTCGGTGGCGAGGTAGACCACGGGGGCGATCTCGCTCAGGGCGTCGTAGGACTTGGCCAGGCGGCCGCCGATGAAGATCACATCGGGCTGGGCGGCCATGACCGCCTCCAGATCGGCGGTTTTGATGGTGCCCAGATTGGCCACGTTCTCATCGGTCACATAGCTCTGGAGGTAGTCCAGGGAGGTGTCGGCGGAGCCGACTATACACAACTTATGCCGCCGACGGCGCGGGGAGGGGAGGTACGCGGGATGGGCGACGCGTATAAAGAATAAAGAAGAAGAGCAAACTGCGGGATGACGCATCGTCGTTCCAAAGCTAGAAGAGTGTAT
>OLIH01000582.1_pt1 | contig 19649 bp, 17 predicted proteins | sample 1609721 | NCBI WGS metagenome assembly OLIH01 (sample SAMEA4350157, study PRJEB24818) | metagenome | biome: human; feature: gut; material: faeces | place: Denmark | collected 2013-09
CTTCTACCTATTTGAAACCCTTTCTAACGCTATATTTATGCTCTGTATAGACTTTTGTAGAAGAAAGTTCCACATTTTTTATTCGCCTTTTGAAAGTGGAATTTAACTTTTCACTTCAGCTTTTTTACATGATGCAAACATGCATTCATTATATGCGCCTCAAAATAACAGGTTCATCAAGGATACCCTAGAGAGCGCTCCGTTCTGTATGAGATCACTGTCATACGGCAGTTTTGTTTTCCCCTTTACCTCTGCCAATATCTGCAATTCTTAAACGCAAAGCGCACCTTCCCCTTTATGTTGTGATTACAACTGCACATCCTGCAGCAGTAAGCAACTCCATGATGCCTGTTCGGTCCGTATCACGCAAAGCACAGCAGCATATCATACCATTCTGCACCGCCGTGAACAGAAGCACTCACTCCCATATTACGATAGCCAAACTGCTCGTAAAAGCCTACCAAATGCTTTTTGCAGGTCAAAACCATACCCGTTCTTCGCTCCTTCTTCGCTGTCTCAATCAAAGCTTGCATCAGCTCCCCTGCATACCCCTGATGCTGATGAGCGGGATGCACATCCAGACCGAAGACCGTTTGATAGGCGCCATAGGGATCATGCAGGCTTTCATCCTCATACATCGCATCACAGATCACCTGCTGATTGCTTACACAGCCATTGATCATGCCGATGATGACGCCGTCCTTTTTCATGACCAGAAAGCTTTCCGGAAATGCCTTGGCACGTCTGCGCAGCGCCGCTTCATCCGCCGCCTCCTCCTTTGGAAAGCAGCACGCCTCCAGCTGTGCCAGTTCTGCAATATCCGCTTCCTCTACTGTATCAATGGTTACCATATGCACACTCCTGCTCCTTCATTCCTTTTCTATCCTTGTCAGCTTCTTGACCAGACAGCTGTTTTCCTTGTCCACGATTCCCTCCACATACAGATAATTCCCCTTGACCAGATCATCCGCATGCTGGCGGTATATATTCGGCATACATACAAGATCAAATTTTCCTGTTTCATCACTGCCGATGACGAACATCATCATATCGCCGTTTTTTGTACGGTACTGACGGCAGCGATCCACCAGACAAACAAATTTCACATAGCGTCCCTTGTACTTGGGCAGTGAAATCAAAATCGGAAGCTCCTTTCCCATGCGGCTGCGTACATCCGCAATCGGATGCCGCGACAGATAGAAACCGATGGCCTCCTTTTCCTTTTCCGCGCGAATCGCTGCATTATCCCTCATCATTGTCATAGCAGGCTTGGATACCAGATCAAAGTCAAACAGCACCTGATCCACATCCTCGATTTTCACAAGATCCGCATAGCGAAGTGCATCCTCTAGTGATGCCATCAGACTCGCACGCCCGACCTTAAAGCAGTCCAGCGCCCCTGCATTAATCAGGATTTCAATGGTTTTTTTACTGATTTTATTCCCATTCATACGTGCGGTGAAGTCGAAGAAATCACGGAATTCGCCCTTTTTATTTCGTTCCTCGACAATCAGTGATGACACCGCACTGCCGATACCCTTAATGCCGACAAACGGAAAGCGCAGCGCATTGTCCTCTATTCCATATTGATTGTACGAACGATTGACATCCGGCAGCAGAATCTTGATATGCCGCTTACGTGCCTCAAATACATATTCACTTGTCTTTGTCTCCGAACCGATCACACTGTTCAACAGGCTGTTAAAGAAATACAGCGGTGCATTCGCTTTCAGATACGCCAGCTGATAGGCAATCATGCCATAGGCCACGGAATGGGAACGGTTGAAGCCGTAATTCGCAAATTTCATAATCAGGGCATACACCTTCTGTGCCAGAGCCTCATCATAGCCCTTATGCAGTGCCCCCTGTATGAATTCCTCCTGCATTCTGCGCAGCTCCTCTCCCTTTTTCTTGCTGATGGCCTTGCGCAGATTATCCGCCTTACCAAGGGTGAAGCCGGCCATTGTCTGTGCAACCTGCATGATCTGTTCCTGATAGATCATGATACCATAGGTATTCTGTAAGATTGGCTGCAGGCTGGGATGGATATAATCGACCTTTTCCGGATGCTCTCTGCGATCCAGATATTCCGGAATATTTTCCATGGGACCGGGACGAAACAATGCAATCGTTGCGACAATGTCCTCAAAGCAGTCCGGCTGCATTTTCCGTATCAGATTTTTCATCCCCTCACTCTCCAGCTGGAAGACTCCCACCGTATCCACCGCGCGTATCAGCGCATAGGTCTTGGCATCATCCAGCGGTATCCGCATGATATCCAGTTGTTTATCCGCTGTCGCATTGATATGCTGTACGATTTCATCGATGATGGTAAGGTTCCTCAATCCCAGAAAATCCATTTTGATCAGACCGAGCTCCTCCAGATATTCCATTGTAAACTGTGTGGCACAAACACCCTCATCCACATCAATCAGCGGACACACCTGCTCAATGGCTTCATCGGAAAACACGATACCTGCCGCATGCAGAGAGGCATGACGCGGCAGTCCCTCCAGCTTTCGGGCAGTCGCATACAGGCGGCGCATTGTTTCTCCGCTGTTGATCAGCTCCTTGAAGCGCGCATCATTTTGATATGCATAGTCCAGTGTCACCTTGATTACATTGGGAACCAGCTTGCACAGGCGGTCGATCTGACGGGGATTGATTTCCATCGCCTTTCCCACATCCCGCAGCACCTGCTTCGCCGCCAGTGTATTAAAGGTGATGATATGGGATACCCTGTGTTTGCCATACAGCTGCTCCACATAATGAATCACCTCATCCCGGCGGTTATCCGGAAAGTCCGTATCGATATCCGGCATGGAAATACGTTCCGGATTCAGAAATCGTTCAAACAGCAGATGATAGCGAATCGGATCCACATGCGTGATACCAAGACAGTAAGCTACCAGGGAGCCGGCAGCACTTCCTCGTCCGGGACCGATATAAATATGCTGTGTTTTCGCAAACCGGATGAAGTCCCAGACAATCAAAAAATAATCGGCATACTGCATGCGGATAATAACATCCAGCTCATAGTCCAGACGCTGCTGGTATACGGATGAAATCGGCTGGTACTGCATACGCTTCTGCAATCCCTTCTGACAAAGACTGCGTAAGAATTCCTCACTGCTTACGCCGTATTTGTTTTGAAATTTCGGAAGCACAGCCTTTGGCAGCTGCATCTCCACCTGACACTGTGCTGCAATACGATCACTCATCTGCAGCTCCGCCTCCTCATACAGCTCCTGCATTTCCTGCGGGCTGCGGAAAAAACGGCGCGGACTGTAATTCAGCATTTTATCATGAAGCGATACGCCCTGATTGATGGCACACAGCGTCTTATAGCTCTCCTCATCCTCTTCCCGTTCGAAATAAACGCGGGACAATGCCGTACAGGGAATATCCAGCTCCTCGCACAGCTGCTTTAAGACCGGATTTTTCTTTTCCATCAGGCCGGAATCATTGCGTGCTATGGATACATAAAAATCGGCAAACTGCTTCCTGCACAGCTTCAGCCAGTGGCGCAGAAGATCCAGCTCCTCCTTTACGATAAGAGTTTCCATCTGATTCTGATCGCCGTTTGTCAAAACAATGCAGTCCTTTGCATAATAGGCGAGCGTATCCAAATCCGGTACGCGTCTTTCCTCTCCGGTATTCAGCCAGGTGGACAGCTTCAGCAGATTCTGATAGCCGGCATCATTTTTCGCAAGAACGACAAAGCCATACAGCTCCTCCTGCTCCAGCACGTCCACTTCCATCCCGAAAATCGGCTTGATATGTTCTTTTTTACATGCATGGTAAAACGCCATGGCACCATGCATGACATGCTTGTCAGTCAATGCGACCGCTGTATAACCGCAGCGCTTGGCTGCCGCAACGATTTTGGAAATCGTCAGGGTACTCTGCAGCAGGGTATAGCAGCTTCGCACATGTAAGTGGACACTCATTCTCAACACCTCGTCTCTTTCTTTATTTTATCATATTTTTATGCTTCTTAATACGGGCGTGACCATGGTTTCTGAAGTTTTACGGCGATCGTGTCCAATGCTAGCCACAGGCACATCTTGTTGGCTCAATTTCTTTTGGAAGCTTGCGTAAAGAAATCCATGACCTCAGTCACGGTGATGATTCCTTATAATTATCCGCAGCATGGACGGGATGGTGTTTGTGGCGGCCCTTGACCGCTTCAGCTCACTGATTGCCAGCTTCTATTTTCTTTTGTAATGCTTCCAGCTGCTCCTGCGATTTCCGCTGTGATTCCTCCAGCATTTCCTGCTGTATATTTCGCAGCTCCTCCTGTTTTCTATCCTCCGCTTTCCGCTGTTCCTGTGCCCGACCTAATAGGGCCGGTATGAGTACAGCAGATAAAGCAGCAAGCAGTACAAGCAGCAGAAGCATCCGTTTTTTTCTACGATATGCCGGCGGTTCCTTCAGAATTGCTTTACGCAGACTCTGCTTTGCCTGTGTATCCGCTGTTTCCAGCTCAAAATAAGAAAACAGAAGATTTCTTACCTCTTTTTTATAATGGTGACGTTTCGCATAATAAGATAGCCTTTCCAGCAGATACAGATCCGCTTTATCCAAGCTTTGCTTACGCAGCCATTCTTCCCATACCTCAGCTCCCTTGTCTTCATGGGAGAGCTCAAAGAATTGCAGTGCCTGCTTCTGTACATGGTTCCTCCAGCTGATGAAGTTCTGCTGTGTAAAGGAGGCATCCTTACTCAACAGCTCCTTCAGCTTTGCATAGGTTTGTGCGGGGTCCTGAGCGAGATGATCTCGGATATGCAGAAAGGAATAGATTTTCCCCGCCACCGCACTGCTGTGCGCATAGCATTTTTTCATTTCCAGTGCCAGAATTTTTCCCGCTGTCAGCTCATCCACGGTATCCTTTGTCCAGTGTTTGTGGTTCAGAAATTCCAGCCAAGCTTCGCTATCTTCCTCTTTGCTATGACAAAGCGCGCCCCATGTATCCAGCAAATATGCCGTATCTCTTTTGCAGGAGTAACGATATGACTGAAAATCCGGTATCCCCTGTCGGATACTGCTTAACAGCTCCTGCTGTGCCGGCTGCAGCTGTCCGGCATCCAGATGAAACGCTTGGATAAGCATTTGCCGCATCGCATAGGAAAGCAGATTCACCTGATTCTGCAGTCCTTCACTCAGCGCAGTTAGAAATGCTGTATCCTGCAACAACGCAAGCCGCTGGGCCGTTTGCAGCTGTTTCTTTACTGCGAGCGTGTTGCCGCTTTGCAGTGCCTGCAGCAGCTCTTCGATCCGCTCATCTGTCGTTTTTGGTGCTGCCTGTACCAGCCCCTCACAGGAAGATACGGATCCCGCAGACACAGCCTCAAACGATTCGTCATTTGATTCTTCTGCTTTCTCCTGCAGCACGTTCACTTTGATGGCATGTCCTGCGCGCTGTGCCTGCGCATACTGCACAGCTTCACGATAGGCTGTCTGCAGCTGCTGAAATACCTGAGGTTCCTCCTCCGGATGATGCAGCTTCACCTGCTTCGCATAGGCTTTTTTTATTGCGGTGATATCCTCTAGATTCGCAAGGTCCAACAACCCTTTTATCTGTTCCAGTTCCATATGCTCTCCTAACTGAAGAAGCTCACAGCATCTGCTTCCCACTCATCAAGGGCAGATTTCACCCTTCGAAAGACCTCACGAATATGCTGTGGCTGTTCCTGCTGCAGCGCTGCTTCGAATTCCTCCAGCAGGGCGGCAATCCGCATGCGTTTCTCTCCGATGCTTTCAGAATACATGCGCTCTCCGCGTTCCAGCAAGTGCCGGTATACCTCTTTTTCCTGTGATGGCAGCTTATATGCCTGCAGCTCCCGCAGGCGCTGATGAACCTCCTCCTCGCTCATCCGGTTCATGCGGTTCTGTATCACGACACGACTTGCGCTCTCTTCATGGAAGGTATTTGTTTCCACCTCCAGAAGTCCGTTGATATCATAGGTAAACCGGACGGAAATCGGCTGATATTCTTCGCTTGTCTTAGGTACTTTTATACGCACTGTCCGCACGACCAGATTGGCTGCCGCTTTGCGGTGTTCCCCCTGCAGGATCGATGTTTGCAGCTCTCCGCTTGTGCTGCGATAGGAAAACATGCGGTTTACACTGCAGGGTAAGGCCGTGTTGCGTTCAATAATCGGTTCCATCACATAATCCCTCGCTCCATCATCGTAAACAGCCAAACCGAGTGTGAATGGACAGATATCACTCAAGAGTACATCTCGTATATCCGAGCAGCGCTCCTTGATGCCTGCGTTTGAACTCCGCAAAGGTCAGTGAAGGATGCGTATGCCGCTGCTTAGCCCCCTCACCAACTAGCACCTCTCCGTTTTCCAGAAAGCTGACAACAGAGGGTGTCAGATAGCTTCCAAATGCATTCGGTATCAATATCGCTTCCTTCCCTTTCCAAACACAGGCCAGTGAATTGGTTGTGCCCAGATCAATTCCAAGTATGGACATGAACGCGTCCTCCTTTCTCAGTCATTCCATTCAACTCCTGTATCAACATCAAAGGGGCCGTAGCCCACAGAACCATAGGTATCCGGCTTCACCCTGATGCCGTTTTTATGCTTTTCACTGTAGAGCATATAATTTTTCTTATCCTTTGTCGCAAGCAAACCCCTGTATTCCATAGGCTCCCCATCCTCCTTCAGCTCTACAACACGCACATGCAGAAAATCTCCGTGGAGAAATTTCCTCTGCGTAACATCATAGATGCGGTCATAATTCCTGTTATTATATTCTCTTACGGCGAGCAGAGAAGAATAGGTCGGCTCGCTTTCCTGAAAGGGTTGCGTGAAATACAGGACTCCATCACTGCTGCGCAGCTGACAATCCCCGTCGTTGCCCTTGCATACCACCTGATAATCGTAATTCAGATTTTCATCCCATATCATTTCCTGATTGGATACAAGAATGGAATTGATGATGAAAAGGGCAATACCTCCCAGCACAGCAGCACAGACGGCAAACAGCACCCGCTTTTGCATACGACTCATATGCTTTCTCATTTCCGGCTGCGGTCTGCATATCTGTCCGTCTTCCTCCTGTCTTTTGGAAACCCCCGTATCTGTATCGGATTGCGTCCGTATCAGGGTTGGCTGATTCGTTTCCTTGATGCTCCATACACCGCAATGCTGAACAAGTGTATACCTAGCGTCTTTTTTCAAAAGCGCAATGCAGGCCGTAATATTTCTTGTGACCAGCAGACAGCAGCCCTCTATACCCGGCTCATACCGCATAAGGGTGAGTCCGAGCGTCTGCAGCTGTTTCGCAAGCTCTAAAAGCGTATCTTTCGCCACACCGGGCTCATGCAGCTGTTCCCAGTGCTGCAGGGATGGATGAAACAGCTCTTTATAGTAACCTCCCATGCAATAGCGAAGGGCAGCAAGCAGCTGTGCTGCCGCATCACTTCGCTCAGCATAAACACAGCAGGTTTCCCAGTTTGTCAGAAGGTGCTGCAGCTTTTCACAAGCATAATCCTGCTCGTCAAAGCGATCGGTTACGCGGATTCCCTGCATACGCAGACTGCGTACAAAGGCAGGCTCCGCGAGCCCGTTTACAGCGACCTGCTTCAGATTTCCAAACTGCTTCAGCTCACGCTCCTTCACGTCCGCGATATCAAACAGGGAATACTCGCCGTCCCACTCCAGCATGATCTGTCCATAAATCTCATTTCCTCCATCCAGTGTCAGAGATTCCACATGCTCTGCCAATGCCACGGGTATCCTTAGCTCCTTGAAATAACGAAGCGCATACAGCAAGGGACCGTGATAACGGAAATCCCCTTCCGGATCCACATGCAGTTCATACAGTTTGTCATAAAGCTCAAAGGAAGGAAGAAGCTTCTGCACATACATCAGCTCCTCTATTACAGCAAGGCGGAATGCAAAGGTGTCAAAATGCAGGAAGCCCTCAATACGCGGCTCTGCCTCTTCCATGAGTTGTTGCACCCTTTCTGCCTTATCCGCTGCCATCTCCCCCTCCAGAAATACATCCAGCGGGCGCTTTTGTACACGTGCATCCTGACTGTCATCCTCCAGCCTGCAAATATATACCTGTGTGAGTGCAGCCGATGGCTGGAGTACATCAATATGCGATTGCACCTGCATCATAAAATGAAAGAAATCACTGCTCAATGCTTGAAAACGGGGAATATTGTCGTGCGCGTAAAAGAAAACCCCGCCATAGCCATTTTCACGAATACGCAGCACGATATGGTTGCCAAAGGCATCCCCTGCAATACAAAGATAGCCCTGTTCCAGCAGTTCTGTAAACCATAGGCACCTTGACATAGCAGGAAAGCCTGTATCCCCCTCATGAAAGCCGTAAAACTGATCCAGACAATATACGGTTTCCCCTGCATTCTCCATATAGAAATATGTATCCGTTGCAGCACCTCCGTTGTAGCGAATCAAAAAATCACGATAGCAGGCAGGCAGAAGGATTTGCAGTCTGGCTTCAAATGCAGCAACCTGCTGTTCAATTTTCTGTTGTAAAAGAGGCTTAAGATACAGCCTGGTTGCATATAGAGGTGCCTGCTCTGTGAACAAAACCGGTTCTTCCGACTGCGGACTGTCCAAAGCAGCGAAACAACGGCAAAGAGCAGGAATCCCCGTTCCATGAAGAGAGCTGTTCCTCCGGGATGCGGTATGCGTCCAGAATCACACGAATCCTCTGTTTTTCTTCTGTACTGAGCGGCTGCTCTCTTCGCAATTCATATGAAAATATCGTATCCATCCAATCCCTCTTTCTTTGTCTTAAATTTTACCATAGCCTGCACCATCCTCACAACCTCTTATAGTCAACTTTCCAAAAGCAAATAAGAAAAAGCAGCATACCCTCGTACACTGCCTGTTTTCTATTCGTTTACACGCTCACAAAGCTCCTGCAGCAGCTCCTGTATCGTTTCCTCATACAAACCCTTTACTCCGCAGGCAAAGCGATGTCCGCCGCCCTGATACCGGTTTGCGATATCATTGATCGTGCGGTTCTTGGAACGAAGACTGCCATTGTAAATACGTCTGCCGTTTTCATCCCGTTCTTTTTCCGTGAACAGCGCCCATGCTTCAAATTCATCCACGCCGCCAAGCACAAACACCTTTTCCTTTGCTTCGTTAAAGGTAAGCTGAAAACGCTCATAGTCCTCGCGGTTAATGATCATATAGGCAACATGTCCCTCCAGCAGGGAAACATTGTTGCGGATATAGTTTTCAAAGCGATAGAGCCGATAGGAGGTGGAGAAATTATCCTCGTTGGCTTTTTTTACATCCACGCCCATTTCCAGCAGATAGGCTGCCGTACGCAGCGTTCTCGGCTTTATGGTCGCAATGGAAAAGCGAAGGGTATCCGCAATAATGCCGCCGTACAGATATTGTGCACAGGTTGCTGACAGCCACAGCTGCTTCTGTTCAAACATATAGGCCAGCATTTCACACGTTGCCCCGAACAAATCCTCGACAACCTCCACATCCGCAAAGCTCTCAACGACGATGTGGTGATCGATTTTCAGGGTACGTACCGCCTTACTCCAGCGATCATCATCCACACGGGCACCGTTTGCCGTATCCAGAATGATGGCAAGAGAGGCAGCGACGGTTTCATCAGGGACAACGTCCATCTGCGGAAACAGGGACTGCTTGCTGCCGGCATCCCTGCCCAGCGCATACACCTGCTTTTGCGGATATGTTTCCTGTATCCACTGCTTCAGTCCAAACTGTGCACCAAGGGCATCCGCATCGGGAGACACATGGCGGAAAATCGTGATGATATCATACTGTTCGACAAGCTCAAATAAAATGTCGGTATTCATAATTACGCAATCAGACGGTATGTATCACGGGCAATCATGAGTTCCTCATTTGTCGGAATCAGCCATACCGCTACCTTACTTTCCGCAGTGGACAGCAGGACTTCCTTGCCTCTTGTCTTTCCATTCAATGCTTCATCCAGCTGGATACCGAATGCCGCTGACAGACGGTCACAGATCATTTTACGCATGTTGGTGTCGTTTTCACCGATTCCTCCGGTAAAGACGATGGCATCCGCACCACCAAGCTGTGCGTAGTAGCCGCCGACAACATTGATGACACGGTTTACATATACCTCTGCTGTCAGAAGTGCTGCCGGATTCCCTTCCTTGCAGCCATCCTCGATGTCACGTGCATCGGAGCTGATGCCGCTGACACCAAGCATACCGGACTGCTTGTTCATGATATCATCCATTTCATCCGGAGTTGCACCGGTCTTTTTCATAATGTATGTTACGATTGCAGGATCGATGTCACCGCAGCGTGTCCCCATCATAACACCCGCAAGCGGTGTGAAGCCCATGGAGGTGTTGATGGATTTACCACCGTCAACTGCTGTAATGCTTGCTCCGTTTCCCAGATGACACGTAATGATTTTCGTATCCTCCACCTTTTTGTTCATCAGCTCTGCGCAGCGCAGGGACACATACTTATGGCTTGTTCCGTGAAAGCCGTAGCGGCGAATCTTGTAATCATCATAATACTTCATCGGCAATGCATAGATATAGGATTCCTTCGGCATTGTGGAATGGAATGCCGTATCAAACACAAAGACGTGCTTGCAGTTAGGCAGATTATTTTTAAATGCATTGTATCCGACAAGACCTGCCGGGTTATGCAGCGGTGCCAAATCGTTTAAGGAAGCAAATTTTTCTACAACGTCTTCCGTTACCGGTACACTTTCCTTAAAAATTTCCCCGCCGTGTACAGCACGGTGTCCCGCACCGGTGATTTCATCCAGACTGTTTACAATCTTATACTCCACCAGCGCTTCCAGCAGCATGCTGACTGCCTTTGTGTGATCCGGAATCGGCAGTACCTTCTTAATTTTTTCTCCGTTCACCTTGATGGTAAAGATGGCATCCTCAAATCCTATTTTCTCAACGATTCCGCTTGTCAGAACCTCCTCGCTCGGCATTTCAAATAACTGAAACTTTAATGATGAACTCCCTGCGTTCACTGAAATAATTTTTGACATGTTATCCTCCTAAAGTCATTCTAAATTTTCTAGCTGTTCTACCAGTTTTCGTATCGCATCGTTTCCGACTGTTTTCATTTTATCATAAATCCTGCTTCTTGTTTCATAATTTTGCACAAGATGCAGCTTTTTTTCGTATTCCGCAAGAATATGCGTGCTGCGCTTGATATGATCGTTGACAGCCGCACGGCTGATGTGCAGATTCTCCGCAATCTCGGAAAACGACAAATCCTCCTTGTAATACAGATTCAGGATTTCCCGCTGCTTCTCTGTCAGCAATTGTTCATAGGCATCCAGAAGCGCATTCATCCGTTCCATCTGATCAATCATGCTGTAAAATATCCTCGCACAGACCGTACAGATAGGAATCAATATCAAACGGGCGCAGATCGTCCTCCTTCTCACCGAGTCCGATGTATTTTACCGGCAGTCCCAAAAGATCGCGTATCGCAATGACGATGCCACCCTTTGCCGTACCATCCATCTTGGTCAGGATAATACCGCTTACCTTCGTTGTTTCCAGAAAAATCTGTGCCTGTGAAATTCCGTTTTGTCCGGTTGTGGCATCCAGCACCAGCCACACCTCATGCGGTGCTCCCGGAATTTCCCGTTCGATAACTCTGCGCATCTTGCTCAGCTCCTGCATCAGATTTGCTTTGTTCTGCAAACGTCCTGCGGTATCCCCGATCAGATAATCCATGCCATGATCCTTCGCATAGCGGCAGGCATCCACCAGTGCAGCACTCGGATCGCCACCTTCTCTTCCCTTAATGCAGGTCACACCCAGACGGTCCGCCCATTTTGCCAGCTGGTCGATCGCGCCGGCACGGAAGGTATCCGCTGCCGCAAGTACAACGCTGCTACCCTCTGATTGAAACAGCTTTGTCAGCTTTGCCGTCGTTGTCGTTTTCCCGCTGCCGTTGACGCCAACCATCAAAATGACCGTCGGACCATCTTCATTTTTATGGAAATCCTCGTCCTCAACACTGGCATACAGCTCATGCATAACCTCAATCAGGCACTCACTGATTTCATCAAAGCTCTTCAGCTTCTGATCCATCGCACGGCTTTCGACCTCATCCACGATTTTCTGTGCTGTTTTAATGCCGATATCCGCTTCCAGCAGTACGACCATCAAATCCTCCAGAAACTCCTCATTGACACCGGTAAAGCCAAGTGCCAGCTTCCGAATGCGTTCTGAAAACGACTTTTTTGATTTATCCAGACCGCTCAGATAGCGATCTCCATCCTTTTTGGATGAAAATGTCTGCTTTAATTTTGAAAAAATACCCATTATGCCTTCACCTCTTCCTTATCAATCATGTTGATTGCATCCTGCAGCTTCACCTTCAGCAGCTGGGAAACACCGTTTTGCTGCATGGTTACCCCATACAGGGCATCACACTGCGCCATGGTTCCCGGGCGGTGTGTCACGACGATAAACTGACTCTCCCCGCGAAACTGTGCAATATATTTCGCAAAGCGCTCCACATTTGCCTGATCCAGCGCAGCCTCGACCTCATCAAAAATACAAAGCGGCATCGTTCTTGCCTTCAGAATGGAGAACAGAACACAGATGGCAATCAGACTCTTTTCTCCACCGCTGAACAGACGGATATTCTGTACGGTTTTTCCCGGCGGCTGCACATCGATATCAATACCGGTATTCAGCACATCCTCCGGGTCCACCATGAACAAGCGTGCCTTACCGCCTCCAAACAGCGCACGGAAGACATCATTGAGCTGTGCGTTGATCTTATCAAACATCTCCTGAAACTGCTTGACCATGATATCATCCATTTCATCAATGGCCTCCAAAATCTTATCCTTGGCAGCCATCAGGTCATCCCGCTGTCTGCTTAAGAATTCAAAACGCTCACTGACCTCCTTGTATTCCTGCGGTGCATCCAGATTTACATTCCCCAAGGAGGAGATTTCCTGACGAAGAATCACAACCTGCTTGCGTGCCTCCACAATATCGATCTCCGCCTTCTGACTCTGCGCATATTCAAAGGTCATCTCATAGGTGGAGCTTAAACGTTCCAGCGTGGTTTCCAGCTTTGTTTCCGCCTTCGCCTGTGCCACCTCCACCTCGCGCTGTTCATTTTGCAATATATTAAGATCCCTTCGCAGCTGGCGAATCTGGGCATCCTTGCGTTCCACTTCGCTGCCGGCCTTCATACGGCGCTCCCGCTTGCTTTTCATTGAGGAGCTGACCTCGTCAATGCGGGAATGCACATTGCTCAGCTTAACGACGATATCATCCTCCAGCAGCTCGGCTTTATCCAGATCCTCCTTTGGTGCAATCTGCTCATAATCACTTTTCAAGCGGTCATATTTTGCCCATTTGGCTTTTACAATCGGATCCAGCTGTGCACTGGAAATCTGCATCTGTACCAGATTTGCACTGTTTTGCTCCTTTTTAGCCTGCAGCGCATAGAGCTGATTTTTCAATCCCTCCACCTTCATCTGCTGTCCCTCCAGACTCTGCAGCACCTGATTCAATTCCTTCTGTATCGTTAACGGTGTGGAATTGTTTCTTCCCTTACCACCGGTCATGCTTCCTCCGCGGTTGACGATATCGCCTTCCAGCGTAACGATTTTATACTGAAAACGCAGCAGCTTGGCGATCGCATTCGCATGGATCAGATTATCCGTAATAACAACATTGCCGAACAATGCATCCCGCAGGGTATCAAACTGCGTGTCATTTTCTACAAATTCGCTGGCAACGCCAAGAAAACCGACACTGTTTTCCGCCAGCATACGGTGCTCCTTCTGCATATAGCGCGGCTTCATAACCGGCAGCGGAAGAAAGGTTGCACGTCCGGACTGATTCTTTTTCAAAAAGGTGATGGCATGCCGTGCTGCTTCCTCATCCACGGTCACGATATGATACAGCGCACCGCCAAGCGCGTTGGAAATTGCTGTTTCATAATTCATCAGCGGTTTAAACAGCTGAGATACCACGCCCAGAATTCCATTCAGACCGGCATCCAATACGGATTTTACCGCCTGCTGATGATTAAACGGCTGCTTTGCCAGATTTTCCAGTACCGCCCTGCGGTTTTCCAGACGGTTCAGAATCGAGGTTGCCTGCGCATTCTCCTGCGTGCAGTAGGATACATCATGCTCCAGCCTGGCCGCTGCCTCCTTTTGCAAAGCAATATCCGTTTCCAGATTTTTTAATCGCTTCGAACGGTCTTCATATTCATAATGCGCCTCTTCCATCATTGCCTTCAGCTCTTTGGCTTTTTCGGCATTGCTCGCAAACTCCAGCGCATACTTTCGCTTTTCATCCATTTCAATTTTCCGGGTTTCCAGCATTCTGGATTCCTCGCTCAGCTTGGCATACTGCTCCTGCAGCTTGTTCACCTCACGGTCCAGCTGATACATTTCGTTACGCAGCTCGCTGTTTTTTACATCCTCGACCTGGATGGTGGTTTCATGCATGGCCTTTTGGCTGTCCAGATCAAACGCCTTTTTTTTCAGCAAGTCGATCTGCTCGCTCAGCTTCTCGATTTCATCCACCAGCACGCTGACCTCAATAACCTCCAGCTGCTTTTTCTTTTCCAGATAGACCTCTGCCTTTTTCGCCTGACGCTTCAGCGGATTCACCTGTCGTTCCAGCTCCATGATGATATCCTCCAGACGACTCAGATTATCCTGTGTCCGGTTCAGCTTTGACAGCGATTCATTCTTGCGCTTTTTATATTTCGCAACTCCTGCCGCCTCTTCAAACAAAGCACGCCGGTCCTCCGGCTTCGCATCGGCAAACGCAGAAATATTTCCCTGTGATATGATGGAAAGTGAATCTCTGCCCAGACCGGTATCCATTACCAGATTGACGATATCCTTTAAACGGCAGGGAGCCTTGTTTATGAAATACTCCCCTTCCCCGCTCGTCCTGTGCAGACGGCGGGTCACCTCTACCTCCTCAAATTCGACATTCATGATATGACGGGAATTATCAAACACCAGCGTAACCTCCGCCATATTGACTGCCTTGCGTGCTGTAGAGCCGCTGAAAATGACATCACTCATATTATTTCCACGCAGTGACTTCACACTCTGTTCACCGAGCACCCAGCGGATTGCGTCATTGATATTGCTTTTCCCGCATCCATTCGGACCGACAATTCCAATCACATCGGAATCAAAGGTGATGATGGATTTATCCGCAAAGGACTTGAAGCCTTGCAGTTCAATACGTTTTAAAAACATAGATGCCTCCATTCATTTGCTGAAAACAACAGCAAATACCAATGGTTATTATAGCATAAGTTTATACTGTTCGCATTAAAACTTGTGAAGAATTCAGTCTTTTTTAACTTTTATTCATACCATATGCATATTGCAGTTCGAAATATCGATATTCTACTATACAGTATTGATTACTATATTATTAAGTTATCGTCACAAAATGAACCTTATTCAGGAAAAAGCATTGCATTCCGTTTGAGATTGTATTATACTGACCACAGGCATAAGATTTACGGAGGTGATACTCATGGAGGAAAAATCCATGCGGGATATGTTCCGACTGGGCTTTGGAGAAGAGGTCGCCAACTGTGTGACTCACGGGATCATGGCGTTTTTATGTATATGCTCTCTTCCGGCAGCAGCCGTATATTCCTATAACAAATCAGGGAGCGAACTGGCGGCCGGTGTGTCGGTGTTCATTCTATGTCTGTTTCTGATGTTTCTGGTATCCACATTGTATCATTGCATGCCGTTTGGTACCACACACAAATATGTTTTTCGCAAGCTGGATCACATCTGTATATACTTTGCAATAGCAGGAAGCTATACACCGATTGCACTGACGCTGATCGGCGGATGGCAGGGTTATCTGATACTGGTGATCGAATGGAGCGCAGTGCTTGGCGGTGTGCTGTTAAAGGCCATCAGCTCAAAAAGCTATTCCAAGCTTTCCATGACCATCTATATGATTATGGGCTGGACGGCTATCTTCTTTCTGCCGACGCTGCTGTCAAAGGCAAGTTCCCTGTTTCTCGTATTGATTGTCGGCGGAGGTGTTATGTATACGATTGGCGCCTTCTTTTATGGAAAGCCACAAAAAAAATACTTTCATTCCATCTGGCATGTCTGTATCAATCTGGCAAGTATTCTGCAATTCATTGCCATCGTATTCGTGATGTGATCTGCCAAGTGCGCACAGGTCTTAAACAAAAAATCACACCAAGGGCACTCCTTACCGGCTTATAACGCTTAAAAGATGCAAGGGCATTCCATCCAAGAATGTATTTGCATCTTTTTTTTCATATCCGACAGTCAAAAGAAGCTATGTCTTGTGCAGGATCAATTAAGAAAGCTGTTCTTACACACCATTGAGAATGCCCAACCATGGAGGAGTTTTCCTTGCTGCAGCACTTTTTCGAATATGCCTGCTTTACTACTCTTTCCCCGACTGATAAGAGATCATCAAATGAAAAATGCAGCAAGCAATGCGGTCAAACATCCTCGCTGCGATATTTCAGTTTTAGTTTTTCCGATCTGCTGAGCTGCTTGATCTGATATTCTCTACGCATGGCAGCCTGCTTATCGGCATGGCTTTCAAAGTAGTACAGCTCCAGGGGGCGGCGGGCACGGGTATAGCGTGCCCCCTTTCCGATCGCATGCTGATGGAAGCGATGACGAAGATGCGTTGTCCATCCGGTGTATAGTGAATCATCCTGACAGCGCAGGATGTAGACATAGAAGCCCTTTGTGTATGGTATCTCAGCCGATGGATTTTGCAAAAGCTCTGGCATTGGCAAGATCCTGTTCATCCGGATGGGACTTTCCGTTTTCATAATTGGCAAGCTGCTGTTTTATATGCTCATCCTGAGGATGCTCAGCAAGCATGCTTTGATAGCGTGCAATCACCGCTTCACCGACAGCACACTGACACAGATAATGCCCGAGTATGTGACTGTGTGCGGCGTGGGACTCCACCTGCCGCTTCACCCTGTCATAATACTCTGTTTGCTCTGCAGCTCCCAGCGTTCCGAACAGGGCAATTCGTTTATCCTTCAGCTGAGCGAGCAGACGTAAAGTTGCAGCATCACAATCTCCCTTATCCACCCAGTATCCGATGTAAAACAGATCAAAATTCGCTAGCATTGAAGACTGAAATTCCCTGACGGAAATCAGCTCGCTGTCCTCGGCAACCTCTGCGATTGCTTCTGCAATTTTTTTTGTATTCCCGCTGAGCGAGGAGTATACAATCAGACCCTTCATAAAAACCAATCCTTCTTTCTTATTTCAATGGCACAACCCTTGCCAGTCCGCCCAGTGATGTTTCCCTGAGCTCGATTGGGATTTTTCTGCCGGTATAATTCATGGTGTTGACAACCATGTCAAAGCTGACCTTATGCTCTCTTAAATCGCTGATGCCCTCCGCTAATACTGCGGCATCCATGGCACGCAGCACGCCGACAGCATTTCGTTCAATGCAGGGAATCATAACATAACCGCCTACCGGATCACAGGTAAGACCCAGATGGTGTTCGATTCCGATTTCTGCTGCATATTCAATCTGGCGCATCGTCTGTCCGCGAAGATAGGAAACCATAGCGGCACCCATCGCAACCGCCGCACCGATTTCTGCCTGACAGCCGCCCTGTGCACCGGAAATCGTGGCATTTTCCTTAATCAGATTTCCAAACAGACCTGCCACCTTCAAACCGTTGCGGAGCTGTTCTCTGGATACTCCCAGAATGCGGTGATAATAGCATACCAGCGCCGGCAGAATGCCGCTGCTTCCCAGCGTTGGAGCGGTGACTGTCATACTTCCTGATGCATTTTCCTCACTTGCGCTGTAGGCATAGGCACACAGCAGCAGTTTTTCCCGCTCGGCGGCACTTTTTGCCGTATCCGCCTTCTGCTTCAATTCCTTTGCAATTCGCTTCAGCTTCAGATCTCCCGGAAGCACTCCTTCCCTGGCTAGACCGCCGTCAACCGTCGCCATCATCTGCTGCAGGATGGTATCCATATAATCATCCAGCGGATCGAAGTGATTCACATACTCCCAAAGCGTCATGGAGTGCGTCTCGCAATAAGCTTCGATATCCTTCATCAGATGGTGTGGATAGACATCCGCGCCTTCCTTGCTTTTTTCACCCTTAATCTGAATAGCACCGCCGCCTATGGAATAGACCGTCCATTCTCCAAGCAGCCGGTCCGCTTCATCATAGGCTGACAGCTGCATCGTATTGGGATGCTTCAACTCCCTGCGATTCTTAAAAAGGACCACGCATTCCTTCGGCTTCATCGTTTCGATGATGATATAATCGGTTAAATGCCCTTTTCCTGTCAGCGCCAGTGATCCAAACAGCTCCACCTCATAATGATGTGCGTTTGGATAACGCTCCTTAAACAAGCTGGCGGCGCGCTGCGGCCCCAGCGTATGTGATGAGGACGGCCCCGGACCGATCCTGTATAATTCCTTTAGTGATTTCATTGTCGCACTCCTTGTATTCCCAGCAAAAACATTTCAAAGCCCAGCTTTTTATCCAGACGCCCGGCCTTCAGATTCTGATCCAGCGTTGCCAGCTGTTCCAGAAAATGCATCAGATAACCGATACCCAGCCGCTGCGCCGTCTTCATCGCCAGCTGTACACGATAGGGATGCGCCTTCAGCTCATCCTTGATGGCATCCTTCCCTTTCCCATGCAGCATCAGCGCCTTCACCTCATACAGAAATCGAAACTGTGCAGCCAGCAGGGCAATCAGGTAAATGGCATCCTTGTTCAACACACACAGATCCTGCCACATATGGAAGGATTTTCGAAGGTCGCGGTCCACCACTGCATTGACCAGCTGAAAGACATCCTCCTCCAGCGGCCGGGTCACCAGCCTTTCAACCACATCACTGCTGATCACGCTGCCATACAGCTCCAGCTTTTCCATTTCGGTCTGTATGGTGCGAATATCCAGCGGTAAGCGACGCAGCAGCGCCTGCATGGCAGAGGGCTCTATCTGAAGAGAACGCTTTTTCACCTGCTCCTGCACATAGCTTTGCTTTCCCTGCTCATCCAGCTTTCGATATTGCAGGACCTTGCATGTTTTCTGCACCTTTTTTACGATTTTCTTTCTGGCGTCCAGCTTTTCAAAATCACCGATCAGCACCAGTACTGTCGACTCCAGCGGATCGTCCAGATAACGCTCCAGCGCTGCAGTATCCACTGCATGCTCATTTGCCGCACTAAGAAAATTCGCATGATAGACAAGAATGATCTTGCAGTCTGAGAAAAACGGAATCGTCATCGCGTCCTCCAGAATCACATCCAAATCCGTCGTATCCGCATCATAAACAAGTTTGTTCAAATCATTGGCACCCGGAACATGACTCCTGACGATCCTTGTCAGTGATTCCTGCAGCAGATATTGTTCTTCTCCGTATAACACATAATTCATTCTCATCACCTAGAGAATATTATAAACGAAACACACATAGATTACCATGACTTTTCGACATAACTTCCTGTGCTGAAGTGAAAAGTTAAATTCCACTTTCAAAGTAGCTAAGTAGAAAAGACTCTTACACAACAATCTAGTTGAATTTACACTTACAATTGCATTTAGTCTTTCATATATCCTTTTTTATATCTATG